>Ga0209541_10004898_pt1 | contig 23583 bp, 21 predicted proteins | sample RifCSPlowO2_01_FD_184027 | JGI IMG/M metagenome (GOLD analysis project Ga0209541, IMG submission 184027) | Groundwater microbial communities from Rifle, Colorado - Rifle CSP2_plank lowO2_0.1 (SPAdes) (version 2) | ecosystem: Environmental > Aquatic > Deep subsurface > Groundwater | place... | reverse complement strand
CTCGATAATTCTTAGATGCCGGCTTGAATTGCTCGAAATAAACGATGGCGAAGCCGTGCGCCTGTAACAAGTCCTCTATCTCGTCTCTCCGATAATAGCTGAACCAGCGAGGCAGTTTGATATCTGAACTTTCCCGGTACTGTTCGGTATCGCCCTCTATGAGCCCAAGTCCGAACACTCCTCCTTTTGCAAGAACGCGGGCCATTTCTGATAATGCTATCCCGACTTCATCCTTCGACACGTGCAGAAGTGCTGTGTATGCCCACACGCCACCAAAAGTTCTATCTGAAAAAGGTAATGCACAAAAATCGCCAAGCACGGAGTTCAAACCGCGAGATGTCGAAAGGGCGACCATCGCCTCTGACGCATCAAGACATACAACATCAAGGCCTTTCTTCTTTAGGATTAATCCATCTCTCCCGGGGCCGCTTCCCACATCAAGCACGCGGTCATGAACCATAGCCGCAAACGTATCAATAATCGTGTGCGGAAATAAATTCCAAAATCCTGCCGTTTCTTCGTCGTACGCGAGCGCCGTGCGGTTGTAGGTATCTATCGTTTTTTTATCCATTTTTTCGCCCGAGCGCGAGGTTGACCAGATGCGAGAGGAAATCGCGGAAGGGGACGCCAACGGCGGCGAGCGACTTCGGCAAGAGTGACTCGCTCGTGAGCCCGGGGAGCGTATTAGTTTCCAGGTAATAGACGCCTTTCGGAGCGACGATGAAATCGCTCCGCGAATAGTGGCGCAGGCCGAGCGCGCGATGCATCACCTTTGCCGCTCTTTGGAGCTCCTCGTTTGCTACGCGGGAAAAGTTGCCCGGAATGATTTCACGCGTAGACCCGTCGTATTTGTTTTTATAATTGAAGAACTCGCCGTCGGGCGGAATAATTTCCGCCGGCGGGAGCGAGTAGAGCGTTTCTCCGCGCAGGTTCTCGACGATGCCGGCGGTTGCCTCCCTCCCGCGGATGCATTCTTCGACGAGCACGCCGGATGCGCCCTCGGCAAAGAGCTGTCTGACGGCGGCAAGCACCGGCGCATAGCCGCCCGCGATGGAGACGCCGACCGAGGAACCCCAGCTAACGGGCTTCACGACAACCGGCTGACGGAATGTGCGGACGGCTTCGCTCGCTCCCGCCTCGCTGTCCTCGGCACGCTCAATATAATGGAACTTCGGCGTGAGGAGTCCCGCTTCTTCGGCGCGCGCCTTCGCCATCACCTTGTGTATCGCGAGGTAGGAACTGAACGAGTCGGCGCCCGCATAAGGGATACTGAACTGTTCAAGCAGTTTCTGCACCTGCCCGTCTTTGCCGTATTCGCCGTGGAGGCCGATGAGTGCGACATCTATCTGACGCAGGATGCGCTCAGGCGGCATCGGGCGGCCGCGATCGTGCCAGACGCCCTGCCGGTCGATATAAATGTCGCGTGCGACATACCATTCCTCAGGAAGATTCGCGAGGATCGCCGCGCCGGTCTTGAGCGACACCTCATGCTCTCTCGACGGCCCACCTCGCAGTACCCCCACAACGGTTTGCATGCGAATAAGTATAACTCACCTCGAACGCATACTCCGCGAACGGGCTCTGCGATGGCGAGCAAGCGAGAAGCGGTGCGCCTCGGCGTTCGCGAGGACGGCGTCGGCCTCGGAGATGCCTGCGGAGCGCGCTCCGATGACTTCGCGCGGACGGTGCCGCTCGTCTTTCACCACCGCCGCGACTGGAATCGAGACTCCCGTTTCTTTCAATACAGCCTCCGCCGCCTTCTTCTGCGCTCGCCCGCCATCCACGACGATTGCCTTCGGGAATGGCCACTCCGGGTGACCGAGCCGGCGCGAGAGCACTTCCTTCAGCGAGGCGATATCGTCATTTCCCGACGCTTTGGTCGGGACCTCGACCTCTCGGCGTCGGGGCTTTAGCACGCCGCGGATGCGGAAGGTACGATATTCTTTCTTCACTGGCGCGCCGTCTTCAACAACCGTCATCACCCCGATCGCGTTCGTCCCCGAGATATGCGCCGTATCATATGCCTCAATCCGGTATCCACGATTGGTGCCTATAGGCACATTCTTTGGATACCTATGTTCGTCCTTGATGAGCGAAACGTCCTGAATATGATCGAGTGCGAAGAGCTCGCGGCGCGCTTCGACGGCATCCTCAAAACGCTCTTCTTTCGCCGCAATTCTCATTTCTTTTTCAAGTGCCCTACGCAATTCTTTCCCTCGTCCGTTCAAGAAGAGCATTACTTTTCGTATCGTCCGGCGATACTCTGCCGGACTGAATTCTCGCGGGTACTGCTTGATCTGCTTGTTGAATTCCAGATGTGCTTGATGGTGTTTCCCCTTTGCCATCACCGGTTTTGCCGTGTTGAAGAATGGGAATATCTTGCGGATAAGTCGCAAGCCTTCGCGCAATTGCGCTCCCGATGGAAACGGTCCGTATATCGCCCGCAAAACAAGGTCGAACCTTGAGGATTCAGATGTAAGGTTCAACCTTGTTTTGCGGTTTCTGAAATCAATATCCTTACCGCGCACGACGAGCACGCGCGGGATATTTTCATCCGTGATAACCGCGTAGAGGAATGTCTTATCGTCTTTACCATCAACGTTTGCGTGCGGCAGATATTTCTTGATAAGCGCGGTTTCGCGCACGAGTGCTTCAAGCACGGTCGGCGCCGTTTCAAACGCGATTCGGTCGGCCTTCGTCACCATGTCGACGATGCGGGGCCCTCGCGTCGCGATGAGGTCGTCGTCAAAGTAGGAGCGCACGCGGTCGCGCAGTGAGGTTGCCTTCCCCACGTACAGTACTTTCCTGCCATGCTTGAACAGGTACACCCCGGGGCAGTCCGGTATATTGAATTTATGTAGGTCGCTTCTTTGCATGGCGTTTGAGTGCCTTAGTCAGATACTCACCGGTGTGTGAGCCGGAGATGTCGGCGACTTCTTCGGGGGTACCTTTGGCGACGACCTTCCCGCCGCCTGCGCCGCCTTCGGGGCCGAAATCGATTATATAATCCGCACTCTTCACGACGTCCAGATTGTGCTCGATAACGACGACCGTATTGCCGCGCTGCACGAGCTCCTGGAGTATCTCGATCAGTTTCTTCACATCTTCATAATGCAGGCCGACCGTCGGCTCGTCCAAGAGGTAAATCGTCTTCATCGGCATCTGGCGGTAGAGCTCGCTCGCGATCTTCACGCGCTGGGCCTCGCCGCCCGAAAGCGTGGTCGCGCTCTGTCCGAGCGTGAGGTACTCGAGCCCGGTCGCGTTCAGCGACGAGAGACGGTCATTGATGGCGGGGATATCGCCAAAAAATTTTTCCGCTTCTTCAATGGTCATGTGGAGCACTTCGTAGATATTCTTGCCGCGAAAAGTTACTTCTAATGTCTCTTTCATAAAGCGCTTGCCCATGCAGATATCGCACGTCACATACACCGTCGGCAAGAAGTGCATCTCCACAGCGATGGAGCCGTTCCCTTGGCAGGCCTCGCAGCGGCCGCCCGGCACGTTGAAGGAAAAACGACCGGGCTTCCATCCTCTCGCGCGCGCCTCGGCAGTGGCGGCGAAGAGGTCGCGAATGTGAGTGAACGCGCCGGTGTAGGTTGCCGGGTTCGAACGCGGCGTGCGGCCGATCGGCGACTGGTCGATAAGCACCGCGCGGCCTATATATTCGGTGCCGGTCAAGGACGCGACATGCTCGAGCTTCGCCTCATGGCGCCCTGAAGGCGAACACGAGGATGTGCGCGCCGCGATATTACGATGCAGAATGTCGTAGAGGAAGGTGGACTTCCCGCTTCCCGAGACGCCGGTGATGCAGACGAGCTTGCCTAAGGGCACGTCGATATTCTGATTCACGAGGTTGTGGAGTGTGACACCGCGCACGTGGAGCCAGCCCCGCTCGCTCGTGCGGCGCTCTTCTGGCGCCGGGATCTCCTTTTCCTGCCGCAGGTATGCGAGCGTGAGTGAGCCGCTTTCGTTCTCCTTCGACTTCAATAGGTCATCCAGCCAGCCGGCGGCAACGACCGTGCCGCCATGCACGCCCGCCCCGGGTCCGATATCCACGATGTAATCAGAAGAAAAGATGGTCTCTTCATCGTGCTCGACGACGATGATCGTGTTCCCGAGCTCCTTCAGTGTGAGCAAGGTCTTGATGAGGCGGTCGTTGTCGTACTGGTGGAGCCCGATCGTCGGCTCATCGAGCACATACAAGGCGCCCGTAAGGCCGCTGCCGAGCTGGGAAGCGAGCCGTATCCTCTGCGCCTCGCCGCCAGAGAGCGTAGCAGCCGAACGATTTAGAGTTAAATAGTCAAGACCGACATTTAACATAAAAGTGAGACGGCTCTCGATCTCCTTCAGTACCGGCGCCGCGATGTCAAACTTCATCTCCGACAACTCGATAGAATCTACGAATTCTTTTGCTTTCCGTATCGACATATTCGTAAAATCCACGATATTCACTCCGAGTTTATTTCCCCGTTTTCTGTTTTCTGTTTTCTGTGAACTGTTTATGTACACCCGCAATGCTTCCGGCCTCAGCCGTTTCCCTTCGCAAATCGGACAGATCTCTTCGGAGAAAAGCGACTCGGTCCCGAGGCCGTGGCAGGCCGTACACGCGCCATAGGGAGAATTGAAAGAGAACAGGCGCGGCTCTACCTCGGGGAACGAGGCACCGTCCTCTGGGCAGATAAATTTAGAAGAGAGCGTTTCCAGCGTACCGTCGGCGTGCTGTATCTTCACTAGGCCGTCCGCCTCTTTAAGCGCGAGCTCCAGCGCCTCGGAGAGGCGCTCGCGCGCGGCCTCGGTGGAGCGCGCGAACTCGGTGACGTATATAGAATCTACAATTGCATCAATGCTGTGCATCTTGTTGCGCTCCATGACGATCTTCTCGCGGAGTGAGTGCACCTTCCCGTCTACCACTACCCTTTCATACCCTTTCCCCAAGAGGTCATAGAGGAGCTGGTAGTACTCGCCCTTGCGCCCCACAACGACCGGAGCATAAATTGTCACTCTGGATGCTGGAGTCTGGATGCTGGAGTCTGGAGAATGCGTAACTTTTGTCCAGCTTCTGGCTTCCAGTCTCGAGAGTATCATTTTTATTATTTCCTCTTTGGACAATCTAGTTATAGGCATATCGTGATGCACGCAATACGGTTGGCCGGCGCGCGCATAGAGCACGCGCAGATAGTCGTAAATCTCGGTCACAGTCGCTACCGTGGAGCGCGGATTATTCGAGCGGCTCTTCTGGTCTATAGAAATGGCCGGTGACAGACCACTTATCTCATCCACATCCGGCTTCGCCATCTGGTTCAAGAACTGCCGTGCATACGCGGAAAGCGATTCCACGTAGCGTCGTTGCCCTTCTGCAAAAATAGTATCGAATGCGAGCGAAGATTTCCCGCTTCCCGACAACCCTGTTATCACCGTCATCGCCCCGCGCGGCATCTCAACCGTGATATTCTTGAGGTTGTGGGTGCGCGCCCCCTTCACGGTGAGCCAATCGCTCCCGTGTTTATGACGGTGTTCTTCTTTGGCGCTCGGCTTAGTGGGTTTTGGCATTGAAATTTCCTGCCCGTGGCGGGGCAGGTACGGTATGAGTGTATCACATCGTGTATCGCTTGATATGTGTAAGACATATGTTATACTGGAGTTATTGATCTTTTAGGAGAGGCGGATGAATCCCGAGAAATTAATGTTGTTATTTACCGAGGAGCTCGAGCGTCATACAAAGGAATTGGATGCCTGGGCGCACAAGAATAAGATGATCCGCCCAGATCAGAAGATCGCTCTTCGTGCGAGAACCGTAAAAAAGAAACGTGCCCTCGTACCGCAAAGAGATTTGACCCAGAAGGAATGGGGCGAGGCCTTGAAAATGCACTGGACTGGCTACCAGGAGTATGTCATCAGGGTATTTCGTAGGGCCGCTAAAGCAGGCCGGGCTCTCGAATACGATGATGTATGGGTACCTAAAACCGTTCGAGGCAAATTCATAATGTGCGGAGGGAGGTTCGGTTCAGTAAACCCGATAACATATCAGAAAATCAATCAACGATTCTCGGACACGGGTCTACCCTTTGCCATTGTGGAATACGAGGAGGCTGGGAACATGCTCATCAAGCTTGCCGTTTGCACATCCTCGTTGCTGTAATCACATGCCACCTTCAAGGTGGCATGACTTTTATTTTCCAGAAAGTGGTTTGCAGGTACGGGGTTTTTTATAGGACCGTCCGCCAGCTGGCGGACCTTCAAGCTTATATATTTCGTTCCGGATGAGGGCAAACTAATGATATACGTCGCGGCGATGGCCGACTATGACTATGGTGATCGTGTTTCGGCCGGTGAGAGCATACGCTACGCGATGGTCGCCGACGCGTAATTTGTACAGTCCTCGGAGCTCCCGGTGGAGCGGTTCCGGCGTTATACTCTCAAAGTTATCCGCAAGCCAAGCTACCTTGGCGACAATCCGGTCTTTCACGACCGGGTCCAACTGCGCAAGCGCCTCAAGCGCCATCGGCCTCCACTCAACGGAGACCATATCGCTTCATCACAACGGAATGCGGGATTGATTTGCGCCCGTCCTTCATGCTCTTGTGAATCCTCGCGATAAAGCTCTTCTTGAGCTTGAGCCCTTCGTCAGGGTCGCCCAAGAACTCGAGCAGTTTGCGCTCGACGATATTCTCTATCTCCTTCTCGCGCTGTGCGGTGGTCATATTGGTAGTATAACATACTCAAGAAAAATCCTGCCCGCGGCGGGGCAGGTACGGTGTGAGTGTATCACTTCTCTCAAGAACCTGAAAGCGGTTTGCGCTTTTTGGCAGCCTTCTTGGGGCCAGTGCCTTCCAGCTTATAAATCTCATCACGGATGAGGGCGGCGGTTTCAAAGTCCAATTGCTCCACGGCTTCTGCCATTTCTTCGCGCTTACGTTTGATAAATGCCTTCGGGTCGTCTTTGTAGGCAATCGTATCCAACACAAGGAGTTCGTCAATGGTTCGCTGATGTTCCGTGCGCATAGATTCTGCGATGTCGTGAATCTCTTTTTTAATCGTCATCGGCGTGATGTCGTGTGCTTTATTATACGCGAGCTGTTTCTCACGGCGGCGATTCGTCTCGCCGATGGCGCGCCCCAAGGAGCCCGTCATCACGTCGGCATAAAGAATTACTCTCCCCAACACATTTCGCGCGGCCCTTCCTATTGTCTGGATAAGCGATGTTTCGGAGCGCAAGAAACCCTCTTTGTCAGCGTCTAAAATTCCAATAAGTTCCACTTCGGGCAAATCCAGCCCCTCCCGCAAGAGATTTACGCCGACGAGGATGTCGAACTCGCCTTTTCTAAAATTAGTGAGGATATCAATTCTGTCTATAGTCTTAACATCGGAGTGCAGATATTCGGCCTTGATGCCGCGCTTCTTCAAAAAGTCGGCAAGATCCTCGGCCATCTGCTTCGTGAGCGTCGTTGCCAATGCTCTACCTCCATTCTTTATAGTCTTTTCTGCTTCATCAATAAAATTCGCGATTTGTCCTTTATATTCCCCCGTATCGCTCACCCCGCACACGACGAGTTCGGGGTCTACGAGGCCGGTCGGGCGGATAACTTGCTCTACGATTTGTTGCGAGCGCGCGCGCTCATAGGGTCCCGGCGTCGCGCTTGTATAGATAACCTGTCCGACGCGCTCCTCAAACTCCTCAAAGGTAAGCGGGCGGTTGTCGCGCGCCGACGGGAGACGGAAACCGTATTCGACGAGCACATCCTTGCGCGACTTGTCGCCCGCATACATACCGCCAATTTGGGGCACGGTAACATGCGATTCGTCTATAACTGTCAAGAAATCTGCTGTTCCATCTTTTTTATGTGGGAAATAGGAGAGGAGCGTATGCGGCGGTTCGCCAACCTTCCGCCCATCAAAGTGTCTGGAATAATTTTCAATGCCGCTCGCGTATCCCAATTCTTTAATCAACGCCATGTCGTGCAGGGTTCGTCGCTTAAGTCTCTCTGCTTCTAGCGGCTTCTCTTCTCTCTTGAATTTAGCCAATTGCTCCTCAAGCTCTATTTTAATATCCACAATTGCGCGATTACGCTCCTCTTCGCGGGTAATGAAATGCTTCGCGGGGAAAACAAAAACGAACTTCGGCTCTGAAATCTTTATCCGCGAGACGGGGTTAAGTTTCTCCATAATTGCCACTGCATCGCCAGAAAAAACAATCCGATAAATAACACGTTCGTTGACCGGCATAAACTCAAGTGAATTGCCAACAGCGCGCAGTTGTCCCGGATTGAGGTCTGCATTCGTCCGTTCAAAATAGATGCCGACGAGTTTCCGTATTAACGAGCCTCTAGCTTCTAGCATTCCAGTCTCCAGCTTGACATGCACCTTCTCATATTCCTCCGGCGAGCCGAGACCGTAAATCGCAGAAACCGACGCGACAATGATAACGTCCTTGCGCGTCAATAATGCCTGCGTCGCCGCGTGGCGGAGCCGGTCTATCTCGGCGTTTATCATCGCCTCTTTCTCGATATAGGTATCCGAGTGCGCGATGTATGCCTCCGGCTGATAGTAGTCGTAGTACGAAACAAAATAATGCACGGCATTTTCTGGAAAAAATTCTCTGTATTCTTGAGCAAGTTGCGCGGCGAGCGTCTTGTTATGCGCAAGTACGAGTGCCGGTTTATCATTTTGGGCAATCACATTTGCAACAGTAAAAGTCTTCCCGCTCCCTGTCACGCCAAAAAGCGTCTGGTGCCGCAGCCCCTGCTCGAGCCCTTCTGCGAGCTTCGTTATCGCCTCTGGCTGGTCGCCCGCCGGCGGGAATGGAGTGTGGAGTTTGAAGTTTTTCATAAAGAAACACCCATTATAAACCTTACAAAAAGAAATCGCGAGGCAGGTTTTAAGGCCTGCTCGCGACTCGTCCGAATCGTGTCTCGCCTATTTCTCAGGCGGATACGGCGGCAAGGGGTCCAGGATGTCATCGATAGCCCCCCTCAAGCAGAACGCGTGTACGGTGGTGAGTGCAGCCTTTGCCGTCTCATCGCCCCGATCCGCTGCCCGGGCAAGCTCTGGGGCCGCGGCAGACGTTTTCCCATCGCATCTTTTTGCCGCCCGATAGATCTTCCCCACCTCCTGTTTGGTCAGGAGGCGGCCATCCGGCGTGAAAATCATGATTGAACTGGTTTCGGCTGCAATCGCCGAAACTGAAAACAGCAAACTGCAAACAATTAATACCATTTTCTGCATGTTTTTCTCCCAGGTGATTGACACGCTCTAACGCCCGTCAGAGCGGAATGCTTTCGAGTATTACGTTAGCATGACCACAATATTCGTCAAGTTCTGTAATAGCTACTCATGAACTCTTCTCGGTACTCGTCGAAATGTCCGTCGAGGATAGCCGACCGCGCTCCTTGTACCAGACGAAGGATAAAGCAAACATTATGCAGGGAGCAAATGATCGAGCCGAGCATCTCGCCGGAACGGATAAGGTGCGCGACGTACGCGCGCGTGAACCCCTCGACCCCGATGACGGGTGTCTCGGGGTCAAGTGGCGAAAAATCGTTGCGATGTTTTTCGCCTCGGAGATGAACGATACCGCGCTTCGTGTAAATAGAGCCGTGTCTGCCGATGCGCGTCGGCGCGACGCAGTCGAAGAGATCCATGCCATTTGCGATGCCCTCCAAAATATCGCCCGGCTCGCCGATGCCGAGAAAGTGGCGCGGCAACTCCTCCGGCAATTCCCCCACTGCGGCAGAAAGCGCGCTTCTCATATCTTCTTTACTGAACGAGCCACCGATGCCGATGCCGTCGAAGCCGAGCGAAGCGATCTCGCGAGCGGATTCTTTACGTAAATCTTCATGCCGGCCGCCTTGCACGATGCCGAAAAGCGCCTGTTTCTTGTTCGCTTCAAGATTCTGTCGGTGCGCCTTCAGCGAGCACTCGGTCCATCTATGAGTTCTTTCCATCGCCTCGCGCTGATACTCGTAGGGCTCGGTCGGCGAGGTGCACTCGTCGAAGGCGAAGAAGATGTCCGCCCCGAGCGCGTGCTGTATCTCGACCGAACGTTCGGGAGTGAAGCGATGGAGCGAACCGTCGAGGTGGGAGGTAAAGGTAACACCCTCGTCGTCAATGACGGCGAGCTGGCCGTGCTGGCTTGCGACGCTTTCATCAAATACGGCGACTGCTTCTTCTTGCGGAGCTTCGTCTTTCACGAATTTAGAAATAGTTTTGCCGAACGCGGCGCCGAGCGAGAAGACCTGAAAGCCGCCCGAGTCGGTCATGGTCGGCCCCTGCCAGCCCATGAAATTTCCAAGGCCGCCCGCCTGTGCCACTATCTTTTCGCCCGGCTGTAAATACAGGTGATAAGTATTGCTGAGCATGACCTCAGCACCGAGTTCTTTAAGCGTGCTAGGCAAAATACCCTTCACATTTGCTTTCGTCCCCACCGGCACGAAGGCGGGCGTGCGGATAAAACCATGGGGTGTGTGCAATATGCCCGCGCGCCCGGCCCCTTGAAAGGGGCCGGGCGCGCTCCTTTCTATATTGAAGGAAATGGCGCTCATCCCTTCTTTGTACCTTAGCGAGCCGGCTTCTGCACTTTCAAGAGTTCCACTTCGAAGATAAGCGTGGAATTCGCGGGGATGATGCCGCCTCCGACCTCCTGCTCGCCATAGGCGAGCGCGGCGGGGATAACGAGGCGCCGTTTGCCGCCTTCTTTCATACCGAGGAGCCCCTGGTCCCAGCCCTGGATCACCTGCCCTGCGCCAAGCGTAAAGGTGAAGCCCTCGTCCCCGCGATTAGCTGAAGCGTCAAAGACGGTGCCGTCGGTGAGTGTGCCGACATAGCTGACGGTTACGGTATCGCCCGCCTCGGCGGCCGCACCGGTGCCGACGGTCTCGTCGATGATCTGAAGCTCTGTGACGGAAGTTCCTGTAGTCATGGTAGATGTGGTTTGGAGAGTAGTGTCGACAGGAGCCGTCTCGCTCACGGCAGGCACTCTGAAGGGCGAAAGGCCCGGAAGGATGAAGAATATGACGACGACAGCGAGTGCGAGTGCGACGGCGATTCCGGTCTGGGTTGGGTTCATAGAATAGGTGGTTAGGCGCTAGGCGCTAGGCGCTAGCTGGAATTCTTTAAATCGTTTTACTTCTTCGGCGACGGCGGCCTTCGCGAGCTCTTCGTGCCCCGGGACCTCGCGGTCGAGGAAGGCCTTGAGCGCCGCAGGGTCGCCCGCCTCGGCGAGCTTAGCGAATTCTTCGCGCTTGTCCTCCGCGAGCTTCGCGAGCACGGCGAGGGTCGCGGCCTTGAGCGCGATCTCGCCGAATTGCGCGATGAGCGTCTGCTGTTCGGTAAGCGGAAATTCCTTGATGCCTAGGTCGGCACTGATGAGAGCGGTTAGTTCGTCTTGCATAGGTGGAATCATAGCATGAGTTATTTAATAATCTTCGCAAATTCATCACGGCCCGGCGCTTCCATAAATGATGAGAAGAATCCGAGAAAACCTCTGGTGCGCATAGGGGGTCCACTTGGTCGGACGATTCCATCGATAAGGCGGTACGGTACACGGAATTTCCCCGATTCGTCTGAGCTGTAAATTTCCGCATCCGGATTTTGGGTGAGATATTCTTTTATAACCCTGATTTTCTCTTCTGGCGAGCTACCGTACGCAAGCAGATATTTTGATTCTTCGTCCGCATAGATATGCGGAACATTTTCCGGCACATTGACGCCGAAGACATTCATGCCTGGCGGAGGTATCGACTCCACACGAACCGAAGAGCCGTCTATGGTCGTTACCGGGCTGCCATCGCTCGTCTGCAAGACTGTATTATCAGGCCCGAGCGAGGCGGCGGGCTGTTCAATTGTTGCTGGAAGTTCCTCCTCAGGCGTCGGATGCATGGCGTCCATATCTTGTTGAAGTTCAATCGTATCTCTTTCAATTTGAGCGGGAGAATACGGTTCGACTCGCGGTATGGATGGCTGTGGAACAACTGTCTGGCTCTCGCTACTAAGCGGAGAAACGCCCGCTGTGTCTTCTACTTTAAGCCCTGGATCGACCGTATACGGCTCGGCATAGGCAGGACCCCCCGGAGGCGCATTAATAAAGTCAGCGCCGCCGTAGTTGATGCGGAGCTCTCCCTCTCCCCCGATCGTCATCTGCGAGCCCAAATTGATTTGTGCGCTCGTGCCGTCTGGGTTAAAGAATCCATGCTCTTTTGCAATATCGTGGATAACTTTATTTATAGTCTCCGGCGTCGCGTCGAGAAGCTTGTGCACATCACTGCCTTCGGCATACTGGCTTGGATCCAGTCCTTTTTCCTGTAGCTGTTCCCACATCCGTTTCGCCATCCATTCGTATCCCTGCCCTGACTTCACTGCAACCGTGGGTATTTCTGCGGCGGCGGCAGCCGGTGCTTGAACAGCATCTTTTGTAATGAGATCTTCTGCAGCTCCGCGTACCTGCGAGCGAACATTCTCTTCTGCATTATTAATAATCTGCTGTTGTTTTGCCAATTCGTCCGCTTGCTGTCGCGCAATTTCGAGCGCCTGCTGTTCTTTTGCGAGAGCAGACACGATATCTTCTTTTGTTGAAGACATTGAGATATCCGTATTGCCGTTTTCGCGCAAGCGGTCGACAATTTCCTGCTGCTGTGTAAGTTCTTCAGGCGATAATTCAGACAGAGCGGCTTCTGGAGCTACGGCAGGGGGAGCGTCAGCAGGTACCTCAACCTGCGCCGGCGCTCCCGCACCCGACGTCGCCACTCCGGCCTGCACGGCCGTGAGCCCTTCGTCTTCATGCGTCGCATTGTACAACCATGAGCCCAGACGGTGCGGCACATCCAGTTGCGAGAGCGCATACGCGCCGCCCATGAGTCCGAACGAGATCACTAGCGACTTGGCCATCGCCCTATTTTTTCGTTCAGTCTCGGTGCCGCTTGCCAGCCATTTATTCAAAGCGCAATTATTCCACCACCCGGTCGCCTCGCCGCGGCTTATGCGGTCCAATTTTTCCTGATTTAGCCTGAAGGCTCCCGCGAGGCTTGCGACGCGCGTTCCGATGAGCGCTGTGCCGTATAAGACTGCTGGAATTGAGGAAGTGAGTCCAAAGCCGACCGCGAGCGCACCGCCAAGCGTTATTTTCTGCCACGTCGGCAGTTTGTTGTACCTTTCGCCCAATGTGCCGAAATATTCCTCAATCCATTTCGAGCTTGCTTTTTCAATCTTCTTGCCGCGTTCTAAGAGGTATGCCATCCGCTCTTTAAATCCGGGCTTTGCCTCGCCGGACTCTGGCGGCGTGGCAGGACGAGCTTCCGGCGCGGGCCCAAATTTCCCTATGAGTCCCGACAACCTCTCGCGCCACTCTCTCGGGGTATGCTCTTCGCCCACTTCCGGCATCGACACTTCCTCGCCAAACGCCGGTTCAATCTCTCCCCCGGGTTCGGCAGCGGCCGCCGCACGCTGTTGTTCCATTATTCTGACCGCGTCCTCGAGAACCTCGAAAGCTTGCTTCTCGCGACTGTAGGCCATATACACTTCTGCCTCGTCAACTGGGTTCTCTCCGTCCCAAGGTTTTTTACTAAAATCTTGGCCTACAAGCATTGCTCTCACCTCGTCCGCACGCTTTTTAAACCTCTCTTTTGGAGTGACCCCCTCTTCTTTCTGTTGTCCAGCAGTAGCCTGCGCCTCTACTGCTGCTCGCTGTTCGGCAATAAATGCGCGCACTCGAGTTAACACGCTACCCATTCCCTCTGAACTATTTTTCCGGGCTTCACCGAGATATTCTTTGAACAGCGCATCGAACTGACGATCTGCTTCTTCTGGAATGGTACCTTTGTACAGTTCAGCTAATTCTGCAGCATTATACGCAATCTCTCCTTCTCTGAAGTCTCCGACTTCCTTCCCTGTCACTACAGTTTGAACGGGTTCGAGCGTTAGTTCGGGCGCTGGCTGCTGCTCCGCTCCTGCCGCCGCATGCTCGGCCGGAGCGGCCGCTTCCGGCTGGGCGACAGCAACTTGCGCCTCTGCAGCGATTGTTTCTTCGCTCTTTTTTCTCGCCAAAGCGGCAAGTTGTCCGGCGATATAATCAGGCCTGCGTTCTCGCGCATCACGAAACGTGTCCGGCATGGGCGTGAGGACATAATCGGCTTTTCCTTTCTCTTGTGACGCGATTGCTTCCTGTGTTTGTGCAGGTTCGGACAATGGTTCGGCAGACGTGCTAACCGCCAGCTGTTCTTTTAGGGATACTTCTACTCGATCGAGCGTTTCGTTTATGATTGCTCTTTTTTCGCGCTTACTAAATGCGTTTTCTCGCCTCTTTCTCTCGGCTTCGTCGGCGGCCAATTTAGCCAGATAACTTTCACGCTTTTTCTGGCCTTTAAGCTTTCCATACAATTCAAGGGCTTCAGCGGGGACAGATGCGTCTCCGTAGACTTTCTGTAATTCAGGCGGGACTATCGCTGTTACTGGATTCACGGGCTGTTCCGGTTCAGACGTCGTCTGTACGGCTTCTTCTTTCCGTGGGCCCCGCGGGTATTTGCGGAATACTGCTGGCGGTTCTGGTTCAGCCGGAGGTATAACTGGAGCTTGCTGCCATACACCTGACTCTTCCGCTTGTGTGCGTCGGCGATTCTCCTTGGCGGCGCGTGACAGCGCATCTAGAGAATCCTCCGGGCTTATAGGCTGTATTGCTTCGGGTTGAAGCGATGAAGTTTCTTCCAATCTTGGTTTTATTCCTAGTCTTTCTTGAACCTCGCTCAAGGCATTTTTCGCTATAGGTGAGTCTGATTCGGATCGAGGTATCGATTCACTGCCCGCCAAAGTCTTCACTCTCGTCCCGATTCCTTTTTCGATTCGGCTCCGCTCGGCTTCCGCACTCAATAATTCAACCTGAGTGGAGTACGCTTGTGCTTTATTAAATCCGCTTGCATTCCCGACTTGGTCAATAATCCTAGTGATGCGTCCTTTTGTGCCTGGTTGTAGGAGAAGCGCTAGAGCTTGTGCGCGCTCCTCGGGAGAAATTTCCACTTTTGATACTCCCATGATCGCTCCTATTTCTTCTTCAGGCGCGAGCAGTGCCTTCAGAAGTTTTTCCTGCTGACGTATATTTGGAGTCGTTTCTATTTCTGCCTTCTCCGATGTTCTCTGCACTGGCATTGTTTCTCTTGTGGACCCTTTGATTGTTTCATCATTCGAAAGATCGAGGTCTACCTTACCGAGAACTACTTTCTTCTTTGGCGGAACTTCTTTACCGAAAATTTTCATAGGTTAGCGCGAGAGCTATCGCTTGTGACTCATGCCGCCTTACGCAGTTTTTCGAGTGCTTCTTTCATCTCCGCCTTTTCTTTGGCCTCTTGCGCTCGAGCGGCAAGCACTTCTTGCATATCGGTCACGTTAGGCGTAAACGGATTTGCTTCCGTGCTTTGAGCTTCTGCCCGTCGCTCTTCATATCGACGCACTGCCGCTTCGTTCATGCCGGTTTGTAGCATCGTGCCTTCGATATTTTCAGAATCGCCAATCGCCTGTGCGAAATGCTCGATGCCTAATCGCTCCTCCACTTCACGCTTCGCTTCAGCGTCTGCGATTTTTCGCTGGTTCGCTTCCAAATAGTCCTTTATTGCTTGTATCTTCGCGGCAGACTCCGCAGCGTCCAGAGACTCCTTCGTTGCCGCCTCATTCGATAGGTCCAGATCGAGCGCAGGCTCCATCGTCTCCTCATTCGAGAGATCAAGGTCTAATTTCTTTGGGGGATGTTCGCTCATAAGCCATTCGTATTATTAACGCGAGAGATAACGCTCCCGTATCATGGTCTCAACTGTGGCACGGTCACGCCCGTAGGTCAATGCGGAGAGTTGCATAAGGTCGTCTACCTGCGCCGGATTGCCCGCCGGTAGGTCCAGTGTCTTCAGATCAAACGGCTTTTGCGGCACGCCGCCGGTGAGGATTTTTACATACGCATTGCGGTTCTCGATATTCACGAAATCGAGCGCTTCGAAGACCGGCGCGAACTGCTTCGCGAAGAATTCGGCGTCTTCTTCGCCGACGCGGAAGACCGCCATGTTCCCCACGTTGCCGAAAACCGCGTCGCGCGTTTTCTCTTCTATCTGGTTCAAGAATTGGTGCGCGACCGAGAGCGCGAGCTTATATTTGCGCGCCTCCGAAAGGATGCCGGGAATGGAATCGGTGGTGACATTCTGAAATTCGTCGATATACAGGTAGAAGGGCGGATACGGCGCGCGGGGGTTGTCCGCGCGCGAGAGCGCCGCCATGAAGAGCTTGCCCACGACGATGAGACCGAGCAGGTTCGCGTTCTTTTCGCCGAGGCGCCCCTTCGAGAGATTGATGAGCAATATCTTCTTTGAATCCATCACTTCGCGGAACTTGAAGGATGACTCCTGCTGGCCGATGATGGGGCGGATAAAGTCGTTCGCAGTGAAGTCGTCGAACTTGTTCGTGATGTACGGAACGATGTTCTCGAGCGAGGCATCGCCACCAGCCTTCGTCGCGATCTCGGTCCAGAACTGGTTCACAACCGGATTCATGCTCTTCGCGAGTTTTTGGTCTCGGAACTCTTTGTTAGAGAGCACGCGCGGGATATCGAGGATCGTCGAACCGGTCGTCGGATCCTCCATCACGAGCTGGGTCGCATTGCGGAAGTATTGCTCGAAGGCGGGGCCCATGCTCTCGGGCACATCGCCATAGAGACTGCGGAATATCATCAAGAGCTCGTTGACGATGAATGTCTTCTGCTCGGGGCGCGAGAGGTCGTATTCGAGAAAGTTGAGCGAGAAGGGGCGCGTAAGGTCGGCCGGGTCGAAGTAGATGACATCCTGGTACCGCTCGGGCGGCACGGCGGCGAGGACATCAAGGATGTCAGAGCCGTGCGGGTCGATGAAGCAGCATCCCTCGCCGTTCTTAATGTCCTGGATGATCATCGACTTCATGAGCCCGGTCTTGCCGGTACCCGTCTGGCCGATGACGTAGAGGTGGCGCAAGCGGTCTTCGGGACTTAAGAAGACGCGGGTTTCCTGCCCGCGATAGGTATTGATGCCTAAGAGCGAGCCTGCCTGCGGGAGTGTAAGTGGCGCCGGAGCGTGGGTGAAGCGCGCCTGCTTCAAGTGCGGCGAGCTTAGAATGCCCGCGGGCGGGAAGTGAAAGATGGTCGTGAGCTCGCGCAAAGAGAGCGGGAGTTGTACTGGCGCAGGCATGCGGAAAGAGAGGTCCTCAAGCACCTCCCGCACTTCAGAGGGCTTCGAGCGCTTCCAATCGAACCGATTCCCCTGCGTATTGGTAAACTGGTTGAACGCCGCCTCGAGCTCGCCGAGCACTTGCTCCGCCTTGCGTGTGTCGCTCGAGGAAACCGCGAGCCGTATCGACGCACCGACGATAGGCGTCGCGATCTTCTTCTCCACCTGCTCGATAAGCGTCTTGTTCTGTTCCATCTGGCGGACCTCGGCCTCCTTCGCCTTCTCCACATCCTTCGGCTTGCTCGAGAAGAAAGTCTTCCCGACTTCCCGGAACACCTCGCCGACATAGGTCTCCGGCGTACTGAAGGCCGAGGCGCGCTTCTCGCCCTTCCTAAGCGCTTGGAGTATCTTGCGGTAGTGCTTCACGTGCCGGTCGCCGCGCGGAGCGATGACGATCTGGAGCGCGGCGCCCTCGCCGACATGCTCTATCTTCGCGAACGCATTCGTGAGCGCGTTCAAGGGGTCATAATCAAAGTCGGTATAGTCAGAGAGCGGCAGGACGGGATTATCCGCGAGCGTCGCCACCGAAGCGAGCGAGGTCCCTTCTGAAGCGAACATATTGTAGTCAGCGGGCTGGGGCATGAGATGCGCATCGGGGAATATCGCGAGGAGCTGTTTCTCGAAGAGATTGCGCTTACCGTTCGGCACCGCCGCATAGAACTGGAGCTCGGGGCTGTCAGAGGGCACCGCGAGCTCGAGCGTGTAATAGTTGGGCTCGCCCGGGTTCGCCTCCTCGACCGAGAGAAGGCCGGCGTAGAACTGCTCCATGCCAGAGATGAGCTCCTTCAGCGTCTTAGCGCGCCCCTCCTGCCCTGCGTTCTTGGGCCCCGGCAAGGCTATTTCGTAGAGCGTCATATGGAGCGCCTTGAAACGCGGCGCCTTCTCGTCGACGCCGGCAGGCATAAGCCCTGCCGCGACATAGCGCACGAGATAGCGGTGGAAGTCGTCCGACACATGCGGATCATTGAGCTTCTCCATCACCGCGAGCGCGTTCTTGATCCCCTTCTCCTCCATCGTCCGCCGAAGCTGCTTCACCGCTTGCTCGCTCCCGCCCAAGTTCAGTTCGGCGAGTATCGCCTCCGCCTCGCTCGTCTTCGTCGCCTCGTTGATCCGATACGCGGGCGCGAGCACCTCCTCTGGCGCGGCGTGATGCGCCTGGATCTGCTCGGAAATGACCTGTGCGCGCTCCGGCGCCTTCCCGTGCTCGGCGAGTTCTGCTTCTTGACGCGCGACGCGCTCGCGTAAGTATGCGAGTTCCTCCTCCGGTGTCGATAGTGTCGGTACTGATTCCATATAGTCTAGTATACTGCACAACAATGCTCGATTTTCTTATCGCTAGTGTACAACTCGACCCGATCGCAATCATAAAGACCGGCAGCTATCTCGGGCTCGCCTTCATCATCTTTGCGGAGAGCGGCCTTCTGATCGGCATCTTCTTCCCGGGCGATTCCCTCTTGTTCGCCGCAGGGCTCCTATCTGCCGCTGGATTCCTCTCTTTCGGACCGCTTATGTTTATCGTTGTTATCGCCGCCATCGTCGGCGACTCGGCCGGTTACTGGTTCGGCGCGAAGGTGGGACCGAACCTATTTAACCGGCCGGACTCGCGCTTCTTCAAGCAGGAATATTTACAGCGCACCGAACTCTTTTATGCGAAGTACGGCGGGCGGGCTATCATCCTCGCTCGTTTCGTCCCCATTGTGCGCACGCTTGCACCCATCCTTGCCGGCATGGGCTCTATGACCTACAAAAGATTCCTTTCCTATAATGTTATCGGCGGTCTCCTCTGGGGCGTCGGCATGATATCGCTCGGCTATTTCCTCGGCTCCCTTATTCCGAACAGCGAACGCTACATCCTGCCGCTTTCCCTCCTTATCATCGTCCTCTCTTTCCTTCCCATCATCATCAATCTCCTCCGCGGCAAGCGTGCGGTCTAGTTTGCGCGAGTTATACCAACCGCACGACCATGTAGAGTAATGCGGCGCCGAGGAGTGTCATAACGGTCGTCAAGGCGCGCGGATGCCGATGGTGGCTCTCGGGGATAAGGTCGCTTGCCGAGAGATAGAGGAAGGTGCCGACGAAAACGGCGAGTACGAGCCCTATTGCTGATTCAGCAATAGTGAAAAGTAGTGTGGAGATAACTCCAAGAACGGGAGCTATAGCGTCTACAAGGAGCCATCTGAAAGCCTGCCTCCAACTCCCGTCGTTCTTCAATACGAGGTTCACGGTGTTGATGCCGTCGGAGAAGTCGTGGGTCAGCACCGCGGCCGTGACGACGATACCGACGGCCGTCGAAGCTTGGAAGCCGACACCGATCGCGATGCCGTCGAAGAAGCTATGCGCCGCGAGCGTCAACGCGCCGAAGGAGCCCCGAGCCGCATGCGCATCGTCATCTTCTGCATGCGTGTGCAAGAAGATGAGCCGGTCAAGGATAAGATAGCCGAAGAACCCAAGTGCGATGAAAAGCGCGATGGTCGCGGCAGAGTGATATTGCGTACCAAGCTCAATCGCTTCGGGAAGGAGGTCAAAGAGTGCGACGCCTGCGACCGCGCCAGCCGAGAAGCCGAGAATGAGATGCAACTGATCGCGGAACTTAAGCGCGAACGCGCCGCCGACAAAGGTAGCTGCCGAAGCCGCGAGCGCGACATAGAGAACGATCATGCAGGAATTATTTTAGCACTGCATCCAATGCTGACTGGAAGGTTGCGTAGGGATACGCGCCGGCGATCACCTGTGTGCCAATGACGAACGACGGCGTTGCATTGATACCGATCTTCTGCGCTTCGGCCTTGTCGGCTTCCATCTGCGCGCGATATGCGCTTGTGTTCGCCTTCACGTCAGCCGCGACCTTCGTCGCATCAATGCCGGCGATAGTCGCGTTCAGTTTGTCAATGGACGCGGCATTGCCGAAACCACTATTCTCCGCGTCTTGTGCGTTATACACCGCGGTGCGCCAGGCGAAGTATGCGTCTGGATAGAGCTTCCAGACCGCGCGATTATATTCGCCAGCGGTAGTTGAATCGTTGCCGAGAAATGCGAAATCCATAAACATTATTTTTACTTTCCCCGTGTCCACATACTCCTTGATGATTTGCGGGAGCGTATTGAGTTCAAAATTCTTGCAGAACGGGCATTGGAAATCGGACCACTCAACGATGGTGACCGGCGCGTCCACTTTACCGATGAAAGGGTCGCTGTCGGTCTTTATGTTCTTAATGTCTGCCGCCGCCGCACTGGTACCCGTCGGCGCTGTCGCCGAGCGCGAACCGTTCCAGAGAACCGCGCCTGCTATTAAAAGCCCCGCGACCACGACCGCGATTGGTAAAAATTTGTTGTTTGCATCATTGGTCTCCATATGGTCGCGATTATAGCACGGCCCTCTTGAGGCGCGTAAAGTTCTTTTCAGCAAGTGGTTCTTTATACAATTCATTCACGATCCAGAGTCCGCTTTCGCGTATTTTGTCTTTGGGAGAGAAATTGCCCAGCCACTTCGCGCTCGGCTTGCAATCAGTGCAAAGCGATACAGTTGAAATGAGCCGCGACTCGAGCCGGAGCCGGTCGTCTTTCGTGTCAACTCTGATGACTGCAAAACTGAAGGTATCTTGAATACGGTCTGACACGATTTCCTCCACTGATTTCAGTTTCTTTGTATTAATGTGCCGCTCATGCTTCGTGCGGGCGGCGGCAGGCGTTAAATCGATTTCCCAATCAGCGAGAAAGGGGTCGCTGTCGCGGGAGAGGAGTGCTCGGCCGATGTTCTTGCGGAAGATGCTCCGATCTTTGTTCGGTGTGATGAAGTGCTGTTTGAGACGTGCGCGGAGCTGGCCTTCGCCGGTGTGCGTCCCGACGCGCACGATGCGGGCGCCGCCATGACCTCTTTCCCCTTTTTCAAAAAGAAAGTAGATGCCGTTCTTCGGTATCAGTAATGCGTCGAACGGAAAGCGAAAGGCCGGTAGCGTGTGCGCCCATTCATGAAGCGACTGACAGCTTGTCATACGAGCGTGCGCTTTAAGAATTGTAATTGCCGTCCGAGACCGAGACCTTTAAGCGGTACGCGCGCGTGCCGCATTCTCGGCAGGATGAAGCGGCGGTATCGCTCTCCCGCCAAGAATATGAACTCGTCGTGCTCAAGGTCCGCCACGCGGTGTAGTTGCGCGAGCACTTTTTCTGCCCACGTTTCGATCTCTGAAACTTTTTTTGTATTCAAAGTCTCATTGTAGGGCACGAGTCTCTGGTCCAGCTTTACGAGTCCGTGTTTAGCCGAGAGGATGTAAATCGCCTCGGGCTTGAGAGACTCTGCGAAGGCAAGGTTGAACTTGAAAAGCGGACTGATGTATAAGTCGCGCGCCCTTACAGGCTTTCCGAGCTTTTTACTTACGCACGATATGAGGACAATATGGCGCATGGGGGAAGCATACTACGCCTTTTTCCATTCTGTCTTCTGCCCTTTGCGACGCATGTCAGCCATTTCTAGCTCTTCATAAATGCCACCGATAAGATCGTGATCTTTAGCTTCTGCGAGCGAGACCCAGGCGAATTGATCAGTCTCGCTCTCTTGGAGAGCGACTTCTCCGCTCTCATAGTCCGCCATGCAGGAGATGACGAGCGAAGGTGCGCCGGCGGCGTGGATCGTCGCGAGCGATGTGACGTATTCGATGTTTTTAATGGCAAGCCCTACTTCTTCCTTCACCTCCCTGCGCAAGACTTGTTCCAGCACGTTGTACCAATAATCCTTCGTATCTTTCGGCAGATTCACATAGTCGCTCGTCTCAAGCTTCCCGCCCGGCACGGTCCACATCCCCGGGAATCTCTTCTTCGAGAGCGCGCGGCGCGTGATGAGATATTTCCCGTCTTTCACAATGATGGCGGTAATGACGACCTCATGAAGCAGCCCCTGTGTCGTGTTCATATGCCTATGGTAGCATCCTATTCAATGTTAGTTCAATAAGTAAGTGCAACACTTCCCTCTGGATACCTTTGAAGTAGTACACAGTTAGACTGAATGTATGTGCGAAATTAACCCTTCAACCAACTGTCGTATGAAATATCACCATCTGTCGTTTGAAGAGCGGTTCGTCATTGAAAAACTGTATTGTGCTGGTTCAAGTGTACGCAGTATCGCTGAGTTTCTGACTCGAAGCGTCAACACTATCGCAAGAGAAATCAGACGGAACAGTGTGCACGGAGCGTATGACGCAAGGAAAGCGAAACACAAGTCGTATGCCACTCGTTGGAGAGCCAAGCAGCAGTGCCTGAAGGTGGCTCTGAGCGCCTTTCTCACCATCACTGTGGAAAAGAAATTGGATAAGAAGTGGTCTCCGAAACAAATTAGCGGCTTCTTGAAGCGAGAATACGGCATCATCTGCTCCGCAAAGGCCATATACAAGTTCGCTGAGAGCCGAGGATACGAGAGTCTCTTCTTCTGGGGCTGGAACAACAAGAAAGGGGGGCGAAAGAGAAGTCATTGGAAGCATATACAAGACGGGCGCTCATATATTGACGAGCGACCAGTCCGAAATGAATTAGGACACCTCGAGATGGACTTCATTGTCTCCAAGCTCTCTCCATGGGTGCTTCTGGTGATCGTGGACCGCTATACCAAGCGTACCTGGGTCAAGAAACTGCCAAACAGAAAGAGCGGCACGATTCGTGCCGCTCTTTCTGAAACTCTGAAGGGTGTTGTTGTTCGAAGTATCACCACCGATAACGACATCGCCTTCACATGCTGGAGGGAGCTGGAAGCCCTTCTCCACACACGCATCTATTTTACCCATCCCTACCATTCTTGGGAAAAGGGCTTGGTGGAGAACACCAACCGGTGGATTAGATGCTTTGTGCCGAAACGGAGAGATATTGCGTCAGTGACTCAAGAAGAATTGGATGAGATTCATGCCTTCTTGAACGACCGACCGAGGGAGTGCATTGGCTTCAGAAGCCCTCGGGAGTATTATGAAAATCTAACTGCGAGTGTACTACTTGAGGGGTAGCTGGAGGCACCGATTTCTCGGTGCAATCGAACACGCACGGATTTCTCCTCAATTCCGCGATCTCATCGCTTGAAAATGTTGTTCTCATATTCTTCGTTAGTGGTTAATGCTAACAAAAGAAAACGTGTACCCGTGTCCACTTTTTGGGGTACAGATCAATTGCGGTGTGTATTATACAAAGTTCGAATGTATTTTGAAAGCAACCCTGATGCCGACTAATCGCACGCGCGGAGCGCGTGGGGGCTCTGGATTGAATCGTACGCTCGTATCGTTCCGCCACCGCCTCGCAGAGCCTCGGCAACCCCGAAAGAAAAACACTCCTTGCATTTCTGATTTGGCGGGGGTGAAATTTCTTTTGAAAAAGGAAAGGGTGTTTTTCT
>Ga0209541_10004896_pt1 | contig 23585 bp, 27 predicted proteins | sample RifCSPlowO2_01_FD_184027 | JGI IMG/M metagenome (GOLD analysis project Ga0209541, IMG submission 184027) | Groundwater microbial communities from Rifle, Colorado - Rifle CSP2_plank lowO2_0.1 (SPAdes) (version 2) | ecosystem: Environmental > Aquatic > Deep subsurface > Groundwater | place... | reverse complement strand
GATTCGCAAGCCGCGAAGACATCTGGCCGATCGGCACGAAGAAGGACATGGCTGCCAAAACCGAAAAAACCGGCAAGCCTGGCAAAACTGCCAAGCCCGGCAAGAAAAAGGGCGATTTCAAGTTCTAAATTCTGACCTGTTCAAAAAACCAGGGCGGCCCCACTCGGTCGCCCGTTTTTAAAAAGAAAGGAGGCGCGCATGGCAAAGAAGGTTTTCGTGGTAACAGGACTCGGCTACGGCGATGAAGGAAAGGGCACGATCACGCACTGGCTGTGCCATGCGCACAGGGCTCACACGGTGGTACGGACGGGCGGACCGCAAGCGCTCCACCGCGTCGTCACCGCCGCGGGCAAAGAACATGTGTTTTCACAATTCGGTAGCGGCACGCTCTGCGGATCGGCCACTCACCTATCAAAGCACATGGTGATCGATCCATATGCGATCCTGAAAGAGGGCGAAGCGCTCATGTACGAGCATGGGGTCCGCGGCCTCTTCGACATGCTCACGATCCACGAGGACGCCTTAGTTATCACGCCGTTTCAAGCAATCGTCGGTAGACTACGCGAACTTCTGCGTGGCGCCAAGCGGCACGGATCGGTTGGCATCGGGGTAGGAGAAACGGTGCTTGATGACGATGTGTTTGGCGATACCGCAGTCCGCGCAAAAGACCTTAACGCACCTTCCCTGCGGACCAAACTTGAAGCTATTCGGCTCCGCAAGTTGACAGAATTCGAGGAAATTCGCGACCGCGCCCATGTCCTTCCGCCGGAGACGAGAGATCGCATCCAATTGGAACTCCGCGATCTTGAAGATCCGGATACGATCCAATGGGCAGTCGAGCAATTCACGAAGCTCGCATGCAAAACCAGAGTCGTCGGCACGGAGTATGTTGCAAAAAATATTCTGGAGAGCGACGGCACCGTGGTGTTTGAGAGTTCCCAGGGAGTGCTCCTTGATCGCTGGTACGGATTTCATCCATACACCACAAAGGTCAGAACCATCCCAGGAACGGCACTTTCGATCATCCGGGAATGCGCGTATGGCGGCGAGATCAACGCCTATGGCATCCTGCGCGCGTACCACACGCGGCACGGCGCAGGTCCATTCGTAACAGAGTCATCAGAAATAACAGCGCTTCTGCCCGACGCCTCAAATCGGGACCATGCGTGGCAAGGCAATTTCCGAGTCGGCCAGTTCGATCTCGTAGCCGCCAGATATGCTGTCGACGCATGCGGTTCGCATTCCCTTGATGGCATCATACTTACATGCATGGACCGGATCCGCCCTTCGGCCACGGTTCGCTTCGCCGAAAGATACGAATCCGTGCCGGTAGAGCACACGCAGGACTTTTTCCGCAGATCAACCGACACATCGATCGAGCGGATCATTGTCCGCCATGGACAAGGCCCTGCACAGCTACAGCGGCAAGAAAAACTAGGAAAGGCTTTGGAAACATGCTCGCCACGTCTTACGCAATGCACAAAAAATATCTTTCCCGAGATGCTCGCGGACGCGCTCAACGTACCGATCGTGGCCATTTCTACGGGCCAGACCGAAGATAATAAATCGGTAGTTACCCAAATAGAAAAACGGGCGGTTTCATTATGAAACTGCCCTGTTTATTTTTCTTATTTTCCGATCACTCCATCCGCTCAGCGGTCTTTCCGGCCATTAATCACTCTTGCTTACAATCTGGGGAAGAAACACGCGGCTTACAAACAATGTAGTCGCCAACCGTCTGTATCCAGAATCCCAAAAAACGCTCTGCGGATCAATGCCGTGCGCGTTCGGTGCCTTGATGCCGCCCTGCTCCGGGTACAAACGTCGGTAGCCCTTGTGCATCAAACGGTACTGCAAAACCTCGCGCTCAATCCCCTTCAACCATTCTGTTCTCGCGTCATGCGATTCAAACTTCTTGCCATTCGAGTAAAGAAATCCGGGCAAGAGATTTGCATAGAGCTCTTTGATCGCCTCTTGCGACCCGAACCAAACACCGCCGAGTAACACATGTGCCCATGTACTGTCGGCGAGCGAGACGTCCATATCCGCAAGGTCGCGAACGACGAGCTTGTCGCCCTTCGCGCCTTCGGCAGCAAGCCAGAACTCGACGATGCTTCCGCGGATCTTGTTATCCGGAAACACACGGGAGAGGGCTTGTCGTATACGGGGACGGTCCGCGAAAAGAACATCCGCCTTCACAAAAACTGCGATATCGACATCCGCGTTGCGCTTGGCATACCCCTTAAGTCGTGATCCGAAAAAAATGACAATCGGATAAAGGAGCCGCGAGAGCTCATCGTCCATTCGCACGGCCTCTATGACAGGCGCAAGTTTTTCGAGCTCGGCCGCAATCAACCGATTGCCATTTAAATGTAGCTTGTCCAGGCACGGGACTTCGATCCCGAACCACTCCAAGAATGAGCTTTGAAGAATTCCCTGATTCACCCAACGAATAAGGACGCTGGTTATGGCGTCTCTCTCACCGGGCACGCCTTTCACCCATGCATCTCGCAAATCGGCTTGAAAGCTGCCCGCCATCTCGACCGCCCTCGAAGAACCGGCTGTAACCAGTAACTCCACAGCTCTTCCAAGACCGCGAATGATCGCTAAACGGAGAACCTTCCCATCGGCAGACGCGAGAAGGGCCCGAATATCACTAACTCTCTCCGGGTTTCCGGCAAGCAGCATTGCCATTCGATCGGCGTATCTGCTCGCAAGCTTATCTTCTCTATCGAGCCGTTCCCATGCTACCCTGGGCCGAGGCAGGTCACGGGACTCATCGAGGGTCACGCGCATCTCTATTTTTTTCATTTCGAATTCCGCATCGGCTGCAAGACCGGCAAGCCATGCGCGATCCGTCTTCGTCTGCGCGCAAATGCTTGCATTCCTCTTTTCCGCATACGGATAGAAGCCGTGCGCACGGGTGATACGATCGCACTCACCGTAATCAAGATACGACATGCCCGCAAGAACAGGCAGGACATCGACTACGCCCCGCCTCAAGGCTTCAGAAGGATTCGTGTCCAAAAGAGCAACCGCATCCGCCGTAGCAAGAAGTTCTTTTTCGACAAGATATGGAATCAGGTGGGCAGCCTTGCACACAACGGGCTGGCCGCTTGGGCTCAATTCCGTTTCCAATATATCCCCATCTACAAAATTGGCCCGTACATCTTTTTCAACAAGCAGCTCGCGCCAGCATTTCATATACGAGGCGCGGAAATGCTCGGCGGCACCGGCAACCCGAGAGGAACGGGACTGCCAATTTTTCCTCGGCACAAGCTCGAATGGAAAGTAAAGGACAAGTCTTCGGTTATACGAGTCACTGTCCAAAAAGTCTGCCAGCATCGCATACAGCTCTGCGGCGAACTCCGGATCAACGTTTCCCGAATCTATTGCTTCAGTCAATTCCGCGGTCACAAGCGGCAGCTGCTTGAAAAGCGCATCAAGCTTAGCGAACAAATCCAGGCGCTGGCGGGCATCAACCCGTATGAACGGGTTTTCCCGTATTTCAACCGGCCAGAAAGAGCTCTCGCGCGCTATATGAAGAAGAGATTCTATGGCTGGCGGAACATCAATAACTTCAAACAACTGCGCCGCTCCGCTTTCGTTCGAATCAGTCATATCTCCTCCTTTCGGTCGCGATATCCAATTTTAATTGTTAAAGAAACAATACTATTATACGCTCGGCTTTGGCTATTTGTAAAGGAAAGAAGCCCAATGGTTCAACTACGTAACTCGTAGGCTTATTAAAACCGAGTGGGAAGTCAAACCGTACGAAACTACTCCACCGCCCAAATCGTCCCTACGCTGAAAAATCTGTCGCAGTCATAGTTGTACACGCCGGTGCCGGATGCAAAGCTAATCGTTACAGTGGTAGAACCAAGAGGAGGAATGGACGACAACGGATCTTCGGTAAGAAGCGTATGCCCGATTTCGTCTGTGTTGATAATCGTAATGTGTTGGCCGATTTTAGCCCGCACAACAGCCGGTTCGGGAATGCAGTTGGTAATCACAATCGTGTCGGTTGCCACTGCCATTTCTTTTACTATTTTTAGGTACTCATCGATTTGCTCCGGCGTCGGATCCTTCGGCAGCTGCGGATTCTTGCTTTCGGGAAAAACAACATTTTCCTCTTTAAGAGTACTCTGCTTGAATTTCTCTAAGAGCGCTTTTTTCTGCTCTTCCGTAAGATACTGGTCCGTCTGTTCGGGCAAAAGAACCGACGCCGACGACGCCGTACCGCTATCGATTTTCACTCCGACGCGAGGAGTAATTTCACTCAGCGCGCTATAGTAAGATTTATACTTGACAGCAGTAATCAGTGCGCCACCCAGTCCCGCCGTAATGACAATGATGGCAAGCCAAAGCCCGATTCGTTTCATAATTGCGATTATATTTTATGGGACGAAACGTAATGCGTGTTTCTTAACTTCGCTCAAGGCGAAACGCTATTAACGTTTTTGCCACTGCAACGCTATGGTGCGGGGTGAACCTTAGGGGCTTAAAATAAAAAGCTACCAAGGCTAGCTTTGGTAGTGGAACTCTTTTCTTATACCAAGTGCATAGTCGATCATGGCCGAATACAACGCACCATAACCAAGATAAATGGTAAAATATGCCCAAAAAGGAACCAGTGGGGCCATAACCAGGAATATTGGCATTTTCATTGCTAGTGAAAATAAGTAAACGAGTATTCCTCCAAATGCCAGAAGATGACTATACCTTCCAAGTCTTCCAAGTATCTTCATATGTTTGAGCTCCGATTCGCTTATTAATTCTCCCTTATTCTTTCTGCCGATTGTGAACATCAACTTGTTAGCCTCATAAAAATGAATAGCTAATCCTGTCGTGATTATGCAGAAGAGTACGCCGTTAATTATGTTTGATCTTTCTGCAGTACTTGTGACCCAAGCATATACCAAGTAGATTCCAGACGCCGCTGATGCGACAAGTAAAAAGCGTTCAACAAATTTCAGTACTCTATTTATTCCCCGAACCTTCCCGTTTTCATTCCTAAATCCATCAAAGAAATCGTTGTAAGTTTTTTCATACAGCGACTTATCTTTTATCGACTTTACTATATCTCCTCCCAAAAAGAAATATAGATACACAATGCCTACCAGAGGGGATAAAATAAAGGAAATCCACTTCAAATCAGGAATAAGCATAAGAACAAAACTCGCGATGAAACCAACAGAAGCAACAATGGCGAGGACTATTTTCAAAGTTCTCTTCACGGACACCCCCTCATAGCATGCATCTACTAAAGGAATAAAAGCATGCTTTCTGTAAAAAATCAAGAGCCGCGGGGTTCCGCGGCTTTTGTGTATATTTCAATTCTGTGAAGATCCGTATCTGCGGTGCTCGTTTATCCTTTCCGTCAATCAAGCACTCGGGTCAAAATTTCCTCGTATTTACTCATACAGACAGCGTTGTCTACGGGGCTCGTTTATCGCTTGGTTTCGCCCACCCATTCACTCAGCTCAGAGTGGTCAAAAAGATAGCTATCTTTTTGACCACTGCGGCGCCTTCCTCGCCTTCTTCAGGCCGTATTTTTTGCGCTCCACCATGCGCGGATCTCGCGTAAGATATCCTTGGCGGCGCAACCGCTTTCGAAATTCTTTGTTAAACTCGACAAGCGCCCGCGCAATACCCAGCCGCACTGCGCCGGCCTGCGAGGAAACTCCTCCGCCGTTCACCTTAGCTTCCACGGCAAATTTTCCAACGGCCTTCATTACCTTCAAAGGAGATTCTGCCTCATGAACAAAACGGGGAAGCTTAAAGTAAGTTTTGCATTCAACGCCGTTGACGAGAAATTTCTTCTCAAGGCCTTTGGTAAATAACCTCACCTGCGCAACGGCCGTTTTTCTCCGGCCGAGGCCGTAATAATATCTACCATCATATACGCTCAAATCGCCGCCGGCTTTAACCGGAGACGAATCCTGGACAGGCTCAGCTCGCTCCTCTATTTTCGGAGCGATTGTTTTCTTTTTTGGCTCCTTTTTTGCTACAACCCTTCTAGGAGTTTCTTTTGTTTTTTCTTTTGTAGGCATACATTACTGCAATCTATGGCTACTAATTGACAGGCGCAAAAGCCTCACGCGGCGCAACCTATTTTTCGGCAACATATTATAAACGGCGCGGCGCAATACCCCTGCCGGATCTTTCTCAATCGCCTCCTCCAAGCTTTGCTCTTTCAAGTGTCCCATGTAGCCCGTATGTCGCCGGTATATTTTAGTTCGCAACTTAGTGCCGGTAAATTGCGCCTTGTCCACGTTAATAACCCTCACCTCGCCGACCCCCGGAAAACGCGGATGATAACGGGGAGAGTCTTTCCCCTGAAGAATGCGGGCGATTTCCGAAGCCAATCTGCCAATTGATTTATTTGTGGCGTCAATGGTATACCTCATTAGCCTGTAGCTCGCTTGCCCCGAGCGGTTTCGAGGGATAGCTTGTAACCGCTTAAAAAACCGCAAGCTTATTTTACAAATTCAATAACCGCCGCCTCCGCGCTATCCCTCTTTCTCGTTTTACTTGTTTTGACGACCCTCAAATATCCGCCAGCCCTACCATGATAGCGCGGTCCAATGTCGTAGTACAGCTTTAATGCGGCTCGCCTCGGCAGCCGCGACAGAAGAAGCCTGAGCGCATGAAGAGTCTGCGGACGCGCCGTCGTCACCAGCTTTTCCATATACGGCCGCAATTCTCTGGCACGAGAAAGCGTCGTCTGAATCTTTTCGTTTACGATCAAGTTATTCGCCAACCCTTCTAAAAAATGTCGGCGCTGCGAACGCCGGCGGCCAAATTTTCTTCCCTTTTTTAGATGCCTCATGCCAATGTAGCCCAAGAGAGCAAGCAATGAGCGAAGCGAATTGCGTCGCTCGATTGGTTGCTACATTGAGCATTCTGAGCGAAGTCGCGTTTAACGCGACGGAGTTCGAAGAATTACATTAGGAAACCCTTCGACGAGCTCAGGGTAAAGGTTTGCTGGCTAAATTTTGTTCGTCCTTCGGACTCCAAAATTTAGAGCAAGCCCTTTACTTTTTCTTTTTTGCGCTCCTCTTCCCTCTAGCGGCTTTCTTTGTCTTTTTTTCTTCTACGGACTCAGCAACCCCCCCAACCTCTTCTTCCGCTTCGATTCCGACGACAAGATTAAAATGCCCCACCAGGATCTTTGCTGCATTCTGAAGCGCCCGCGAGGGAGAAATGCTTCCATCGGTTTCTATCAAAATACGCAGTCGATTATAATCGGTTCGATCACCCACGCGCATATTCTCCGATTCGAAACTCACTTTTTTAACCGGGGAGAAAAACGCGTCCAGGGACAGCGTGCCGATCGGCAATTTCTTCATCTTTCTCGCCTCCACCGGCTCATAGCCCAATCCCCTCTCTACCGTCACCTCCATCTCCAATTCTGCCTTTTTATCCGTAAGCGTGGCGATGTGTAAATCATTATTAATCACCTCCGCATTCGAGTTTTTGTCAAACAGTTCTGCGGTAACTTTCTGCTCTCCTTTTGCTTTGAGTACAAGCGTCTGAGACTCTTCGGTGTGCAGCTTGACACGAAGCTTCTTGAGATTGAGAAGGATCTCAACCATATCTTCAACGACGTGCGGAAGCGTGGAAAATTCGTGATCGACGTTTTTAATCTTCGCCTGAGTGACCGCGGCCCCCGGCAATGAAGAAAGAAGCGCCCTCCGCAGAGCATTGCCCAGCGTGACACCATATCCGGCATATAAATTCTCTATTTCAAACACGCCCACGTCCTTTCCTCTCTTAATAAATTTTGGCTTGGTAACTATAGAAATGTCCAGCATATAGAAACCTTTAACCCTTGATCCTTAACCCTTGACGTTTTTTTGTCAATGGTCAACGGTCAATGGTCTTGTTATTTTACCTCGAATAAAAATCTACCACAAGGCCCATATCGAACACGCTCTCTGCAAACGGTGGCAGCTTTATCACTTTCCCCGAACATGAATCTTTCGCCACACGAAGCCATTCTGGCGGTTCATACTTTTGAAGCCTCACAGCCAAGTCTTCAAATGGTTTGATGCCCCGAGACTGGGGACGGATCAAAACGACATCGCCCGGTTTTACCTGATACGACGGAATCATAACTTTCTTATCGTTGACTAGTATATGACCGTGGCTTACTAACTGCCTCCCGACACTGCGAGAGATGGCAAAACCAAGGCGATACACGACATTATCCAATCTTAGTTCAAGTTTTTGCATCATCAGCTCCCCGGTCGCGCCATGCGCCCTGGAGGCTTCTTTAAAATAGTTTTTAAACTGCGCCTCTCTCAACCCGTAGCTCCATTTAATCTTTTGTTTTTCAATAAGCTGCTGGCCATACTCCGAAACTCTCCGTCGCCTTTTCTTGCCGTGGACTCCCGGCGGATACGGTTTCTTCACGACCGCGCTCTTCGGAGAAAACGAACGCTCCCCTTTCAAAAAAAGGTTTGTACCAACTGCCCTTGATTTTTTTTCTTTGGGTTCTTGTTTGGGCACTTTCTGGCTTGTAGCTTGTAACTTGTAGCTTGTTAGAAAAATTTACTATTTATTCTACTCTAAAAAGCTAAGAAGCTACCAGCTAGGAAGCTCGATCAAACGCGTCTGGGCTTGGGCGGCCTGGGACCATTATGCGGCATCGGTGTAACGTCTTTGATGGAAACAATATCAAACCCTCGATTCGCCAATGTCTTAATTGCCGAATCACGACCGCTGCCAATACCCTTAACGTACACGCTTACTTTCATCGGACCGGCTTTCCTCAGTTTTTCTACAATGGCTTCCGCAACCTTCGACGCAGCAAATGGCGTCGCCTTTTTGGGACCGGAAATACCGAGCGAACCGGAAGAAGACCACGCCAATACATCCCCATCAACGTCAGTAACGGTAATGAACGTGTTGTTATACGAAGCATTAATATATACCCTTCCAGCCGATACCCTTTTCTCCATCTCCTGCGCTTCTGCTTTCTTCAGTCCCGACTGCAACGCCTCGGTTTCTTTTAGCGCATCTTCGGTTGATTTTTGAAATATTTTCTTCTTGCCCATGCCAATTTTGTCGAAATTTTGGAGCGAAACTTGCTCGCCCGCCTAAATTTTTGCCTTGCAAAAACTTGGGCGGGTGAATGAACAAAATTCCGCTACAAAATTGAGCATTCTGAGCGAAGCCGCGTCAGGCGCGGCGGAGCCGAAGAATTACAGCGTTGAAACCCTTCGACAAGTCATTCGACCCTGAGAGTCTCAGACTCGATGAGCTCAGAGTAAAGGTTTTGTTGCCAAATTTCGTGCGCCTTCGGCTTCGAAATTTGGACAAAATCCTTTACTTCAGTTCCACTTTTCTCTTTCCGCTTCCGACCGTTTTACGCACATTCCCCCTGACGGTCCTCGAGTTTGTTCGTGTCCGCTGTCCCCGAACGGGAAGGCGACGCATATGCCGCAGTCCACGGTATGCTTTAATATCAATTAATCGCCGGATGTTCTGACTGCGTTCCCGCCTCAGCTCTCCTTCGATTTTCAAACTTTTTTCAATCACCCCCTTAATCCTGCTCACCTCATCAGGAGTAAACTGGGACGCACGCTTGTACAAATCAACATTGGCCTGCTGTAATATTTTTACCGCCGCAGAACGGCCGATGCCGTAAATATAAGTAAGCGCGATCTCCGCGCGCTTAGTGTCCGGAATATTTACACCGACAATTCTCATATGCTACCAGCTTATTAGCTTGTAGCTTTTTAGCTTCTTAGGCGTGAAGCCCTACAAGCTACAGCTATACAAGCTCGCAAATTGCTATCATCCTTGTCTCTGTTTATGCTTCGGATTCTTGCATGTAATATAAACCTTCCTCTTTCTTCTGACAACATTGCAATTTTGGCAAATCTTTTTAACCGAAGAACGTACTTTCATCGCTTCACTCCATCAACGAATATCGAATTTCTTACGAATAAACGAACAAACGAATTCGTTTATTCGTAAATTCGCAACGCATTCGTTATTCGTCGACTATAATCTACGAACAATCCTTCCTCTCGCCCGATCGGGGCTCAATTCTACGGACACCCTATCCCCCGGCAGAATACGGATATAATTAAGACGCATCCTGCCCGACAGATACGCCAGAATTAAACGATCATCTTCAAGGCGAACCCGAAAAGTCGTATTCGGCAGCGACTCTTCAACGAATCCCATCACCCTTTGAACACTTGCTTTTTCTCCTTTCAGCATATATACAAATGGGTATATTAAATGATAATCCAATACCTGTCAACGGTCTCCTCTGCAACCCCTGCGTTCGAAAAACGATTATTCCCGCGGGTCGAGCCGTTTTGATCATCAGGCATGCTCTACTGCAAGGTTATTTTTATCCGGCTTGTATCTTTCGGAGCGGATCGCACCCAAAATGGCCACAACGATATTTTCGCCTTCTCAAGCCCCGGAAGCGCAAAAATAATTTCTTTTAACGCAATTTCCTTTTTCCCCACGAGTTTTGTCCTCAACTCATCAATATCAATATAACGGTAAAGGGTAGCTTGATAATTTACGGGAAAAGACGCCTTATTCGCTTTAAAATCTACTCGTGCGACGCCATACGTAAGCGCATCTTCTCTCAGTACGAGCTTGGCGCCGACCCCTTCTTCTGCCAACGCGTGCATCAACTGTTTCACCTCCGATTCTTTAAAAACCGCCGCGCGCAGCACGAACTTTCCCACGGCAGTAAACGTTTCAGCGGCGTCCCCAGCATTGTGGGAAAACGTAAGCGTGTCGAAAGTGCTCTCTTTGGCGCCGTCGATTAATACGAAACCCTCGGGCAGTTTCAATTCAAACTCCTTTTCCGACGACTCTTGAAGCGCCAGTGAGATCTCAGCTTTTGCGCTGTCCAAGTCCTGCTTCGTCACCACGTGCGCCTCTCCAATAAAACCTCCAGCCATCGGCTCCTTGGATTCGGCGTAAAATGACTGGTATTTGGGCGTTCCTTGAAATCCCGGAATTGAAAAACGGCTCACCGGCCCGATGTTATATTCCGGTCCAGTCCGATCAGCGGTTACCGCGGCTGCGATCGACGACGGAATGATTTTGCCGTCTTGAATTTTCGCGCCCGGTATCTGAATCGCCTTGTCCAACCGGAACAACTTCCCATCGGACGTAAGGAATCTGGTCGTTGCCACAAGCGTCTGCGAATCAGAACTAAAACTGTTATAAATAATAATCTGCCCCTTTGCTTTTCGCTGAATCTCCTGCCTGCCGCTTGCCGGAAAATCCCTAGGGTCGCTGCTTTTAGAAAAGCTGAGCGCTTGAAGGCCGATGGCGGGCGGATTTGTCGCAAGTTCCGTGCGGCCGACTTCTGCAGTAATTGCATCTTTGAAATCAAAGCGTATCTCTTTCACGTCAATCTCAATAGCAGCGCGCGGCAAACGAGTAACCGCAAGAAAACCGCCCGCTCCTGCAAAAAGGACGATCGCCGCCGCCGTCAAAACTTTCATTGCGCGGAACCCAAGGTTTGGTTTCGATTCTGGCGGCAATGCCTCGGCAACTACATCTTCTCCCTTCGACGGCTCAATCGCAGCGGCAACTGCACCTTGAGGTGTCTCAATGTTTGGGAAGGACTCTTGCAATCCGCCCCCTTTTTCTCTCTTATATCGGGACAGTTTTTTGCCCGCAACCGGCGGTGTCGCCGTCTCTTCCAAATATTCTTTGGCGGAATCCTTGCCTACGGCGCGCAGCCTTTGATCAATCCCGGTATCCCCCGAAACGCGCGGCGGTAAAATGTCGGAAAAACTCCTCCGAATAACCGAAGAAACGCCCCTGGCGGGAACTATCTGAAAACCCGCCTCCACGGCCATCTTCCGAACCGACTCGCTCTCGGATTCAATGACAACCTTCTTATCGCTGCTCTCGCTTTCTCTTTTGAGCAACCGGAAATTCAGAAAGCTGCTGCCGAACTCCGATATTTTCGGTACAACCAAAATAACTTCCTCGGACCCTGCGCCGATTACTCTTTCTACAATCGCCGACAGCTCATCTTTTGATTTTATAATAATGCGGTCTACCAAGGCATATATCTGCCACTGGGACTTAACCAGGGGTCATTAGAGCTTGCTGTAGCTACCTAATACCCTGCTGACCAGCGGCTCATCAAACTTCCAACCATCGTATTCGCTTATTCAGAAGACTGTTTAAATACTTTTCTCCGCGGTTTCCGTATAAAAACTCGGAAAGCAAAGCCGTCAATGAATTCGGCAACGGATGATTTAATTTTAACTGCACGGAAAGAAAATCGGGGCGCAGTACAATAACCTCGGGGGCGGTTTTAAAAATGGTTTTCGGCCACTTATGAGCCTTCATTCGGGAAGCGACAAGCGGCGGCATCGCCTGTTCTTGATTAATGCAAATCGTCTGCGGCAATTGATGCTTCGGCTTCAACGATTCAAGCGCAATTTCAACTCCTTGAAAAAACAGAGACAATTCTGCGGCAAGGCTTTTTTCTATTTTTCTTCTTACGTTCATCGACACGCGGCCGTCTGCGTATCGCTCAAGAATCTTTCTCGCCGTTGAAAGGCGAACGGTAAACAAATGTCCCATCGCATGGATGAGGCTCGAATTCCCCCATGTAAAATGCTGCTGGTAGATAAGATTTTCGCGGTCGACTACCGCTATTGCCGCCTGCGAATGGCTGACGCTTGCCACAACCGCGCTCTCCCGTTTTAAAAACCTCAACATCGCATTCACAAGCGCCGCATTACGCTCAATGACCAATTCTACGGGACGCGCAGGACCGAGCCGCTGACGAAACAAATGAATGAATCTCTTGGATATAAACGTATTGGTGATATCAAATTCAACCAGTCGCGGCCGGAAGCCGGTCGGATTAATCACGCGGTGTCCGTCAAGACGTACCTCTTCGACTTTGGCATCCGCCAGATGAAGGTCCAAATCATGAATACCCATCTTGGCGGAAATTGCCGACCTGCCCTTATCAAAAATGCGCCACTGAGCCTTAAACAGCAAATCCTCAAGTTCGGGCTCTTGAAGCGTGTTCCCCGTATTCATGCGGCTGACGGCCGCCTTCAACCGCGTGGTTACCGCGGCATCGTTATGCAACGCCAGCGCCACCGATAGCCTTTTTTTGGTTTTAAAATAACCGAACGCGCGCAGCAGTTCGTCCATCAAAAGATCGCTCTGCTGCAAAGGAAAATTGAAATGGCGAACGGTTGCGTCAACTATTTTCACCGCGCCGTCCGGTATCGCCGCTTCCGCAATCGCAGCCCTGATTGTGCCGGGAAACGCCTCCGCGAAAAGAATCCGCTGTTTTTTCTTAAACGCGCCCAATAATCCCATAACATTCTTATTATATACTGCGGTGAGGCTCGCTACCAGTCCAAACAATAAACATAGAACCCTATGCAGCACCGCGCCGAAGCGCAAAGTTCGGAGCGCAACTCCGACGTAACATCAGGACGCAATGCCCCGGAGATAAGCAATAAAAAAACCTCCTCAATAAGGAGGCGTTTTTTCGGGAGAATTAATAGAGCGCTATGCTTGCTGCTAAATACAGAAGCGTCACCGATGTACGCCGCGCCTTATTATCATCAACTAGAAGTGGCTTATGCGCCATATAGGTATACTGCAAGCCAAGAGAAATACCAACGCCATCTCTGCTAAAAACGCCGATTGCGCTAGACAATGTTGGATAAATTCCTCCATTGGTAGCTATAGTAGGACCGAGTCCGCCGCCAAACATCAGTACTCTCGGAAAATCACACTGCGTACCATCACAGGCATAGAGCTTCCAACTCTTTCTAAAATCGAACTCGACAGAAAGCAGCCCGGCATTTTTATCACCCTTTAATACGGCTGCGCTTAACCTTGGTCCAATTACAGCTTTTTCGCCTGTGCGGTAAAAAAGACCGGCTCCCACGTAAGGTCTTACTTGGGTTGATATACCGCCATCGAATATCGATACCTGAGCCTTCGCTTCATTTATGGTGAGCAAAACAAAAGTAAGGGCTAATAGATAATTCCTAGCACTTCTCATGGATTCCTTACTCCTTTCGTTGATTCAGTTTTTAATCGGATAGTAGCCCCGTGCTACTACCACCAAAGACAAGAGTAGCACGCAATATCATAGCAGGCCAAGGGTCCAAACAATAAAACATAGAACCCCATGCAGCCACGTGCCGGAGCACAAGGTGCGGGGACCCCCGAGTGTATAACAATTTAACTTTCAACGGGTCCCCCTTTGTATAAGACGGCCTATTTATCTTTCTCGAACTTTGCTGTACGATTGAAAGTAGAAACTTACATCTTGAGGTTCAACGAGGCGCCGAAATGAACCGGCAGAAATGGTTAGGGCCGCTTCTATTCGATTACGCCGATGTCGCCACCAAAGAAAAATGGAAGCTGATAGCACGAGTGATGATGCTCAATGCGATAGCGGTGCCGGTTCTTAGTATAATTTCCTATCTCGTCTTGGACGAAAAGCTTAATCTAATTTCAGCTTACCCACAGTTCTTTTACCCTCTTTCCAGATTCTTCGAATTTTTTGAAAGCAGCGCTTTACAGCCTGCGGTAATGGAAGAGCTTTTTTATCGAACGGCCGTCTGGTTTTTTACGGTCAATACAATCAAGTTTTATTCACGGAACAAGGACCTTACCTCGCTGTTCCTGTGGCTCGCCATTATTATCCCTAGCGCTTATTGGGCCATCGTATCTCATCCGATTGCTCCGCCGGTATTTTTTGCGGGCATCACATGGGGCTGGCTTGTAGCCAAGACCAAATCATGGTGGCCGGCAGTTATCTCTCACGTGCTGAGCAACACTTTCATTTTCTTCATCGCGAAGGTATTAAATTTGATCGCTCCGCAGTTCCTCAAAAATCTATAACCCTTGCTATAAACAGCGGGGTTTTTTGCTGCGGTGGCGTCACCGAATCAAGGCATTCCAGTCTGAAGAAAATCGCTCAATTCCCTTATCGGTCAATTCATGATGAATGCCAAATTCATGCCAGGGTTTTTTAAGATCAGTATCCCGATATTCGATCGGCGCCAAATTGTCCGGTTTATATCTAAAACCTTTATCGGGCATCGGCAACCCTCTTTCGCTCCATTCTTTCAAAATCTTAAACGGCGCAGTTGCTATATCCGAACCGAGTTGTGTGGCATACAGCAAATGATCGAGGCTTCTCACGCTGGCGGTTAACGCCTCAACGTGGCTTGCCCCAAACACAGTCGAGGAGCTTGCCCCGAGCGCGGCCGAGGGGCCGAAGGTCCCGAGCGCAATCGAGGGGCCGTCGTCACCTCTATACATACGCATAATATTTTTAACTAGATAATTCCGACCAGCAAGCTGGTCGGAATTATCTAGTTAAAGGAGGACTAGCCCTTGCGGGTTATAATTTCGTCTTTCGCTTCAAGGTATTAGCCGGCAGTAAATTCTTCAACCATTCCTTGTGTGATCTTAAATCGCCCACAGCACCGCCGTGATAAACTTGAATATAAACCATTCTCCCTTTGTAATAGATTTTTTCTTCGCCCTCCACGAATCCGCGTTTTTCAGAAGACTTATTTCGATAAAGCCAATGGTTCTTTCTATAACCATCCAATCCACGATGGACTGATTTACCCGATCCCGCTCGAAGCGCTTCTTTGAGAAAGTCGAAGATTATATCCGCCTTGGGTCTTCGTACGGTCACGATCCCATAATAATTCAATCCGTAAACTGGTTGCTTTCGATAATAGTAGATGGCCTGCCCGATATTTTGTTCCTGCCCCGTGTATCTATCAATTATTTTGTAGTTCCCTTTCCTGTAATAGATTGCCTTAAATCTCGGTAGAAATGGATCCACATACTTTTCGGGGTTTCCTCCATATCCTTTCGTCTTATCCTGACGTAAAGAAATTTCTCTGATTTTTGCTGTGTGTTTATTCCTCATGGCCCATGACGCTTTTTCGCGTTTAAATAATACCGCGCACGGATTTTTCTTTATCTTAAGCCGTTTTTCCAAGCCATGCACCTATCGAATTGGTTGGACTAAAGAAAATATCATAGGGATTATCGCCTCAATCCCTCAGTTTTAAATCTTTGACATGCAGTCCAGCCCATGCTAACTTTAAACCAAATCACATCGGAAAGGAGATATCGCAATGAAGGACCTCGGGAAAGCGATTGCAACAGTTGCTATTTGGGGTGGAACCGTAGTTCTTTCGTATCTTTCCATCAATTCGGGATCCTAACAGGACCTGGAGCGTTTCTGATGGTTCTTGGAGCCATTCTGCTCACAGCGGCACTCTGGAACCTCAGTTCTTAATCTCATCTCCCTGTATCCGCCCAGCTCACATGAGTATGGGTTTTTTTCTTATCCCTGCGTCATGTGACACTTCTTATATTTCTTCCCGCTGCCGCCCCGCACCGGAGTCCTTCGACCCATTCAATCTTATTCAGGGTCGCCCTGAAGAAATTGAAGGGCGACAAATTCAGGACACGGTGCGAGACTTCGCTTTATCTATACAAGTTATTTTCGAATTACTGCCCATGACAACGTTTGATGTGCGATACGAATAGGAAATACCCCATAATCATTCAAATACAATCACTATAAGGGATCTCTCATGTCCGTAATGCTCTGAATCTTCACTATTCATTTTTCCCGAAAATTTTGCAATTCGATCTTTTAAATCGTCACTTCTTTCTAAAAAGAGCCTTTGGAAATCGTGATTCTTCACATAATGCTCAAAACCATCAGTGAATACAAAGATGCGGTCTCCTCTTTGAAGGTCCAAAACACCACGCCCTAAATGATCGACCATTTCTGATTCACCATTAATAACTGCGTAAGGAGTGCATGCTCCCGTGGACATAAATTTAAGATTCATGTCTTTGTCAAAATGTGCTACAAAAGAATCGCAGATGGATGCCCAGTATGCTTTATTCTCACGAATAATAACAAATGAACCCGTAGCCGAATAAAACCCTGTTTTATTTCCTGATATATCAGTTTTACCTATTTTTTTATTGTAGTCGGCAACAGCATTATTTGCTTCTTTAAAGACATTTATTATTTCTTCCGCATTGAACGTGGTATATTTTACTTTAACGCTTTTTAACACTGCTTCACAAAATATCTTGGCAACTTCTCCTGCGGGCGACGGATCAGGATATTTTTTATTACTTTCAGCTAACTTCAGAAAGTTTAAAGTAACGCCATCAGAAACAACAAAAATAGGAGGCGTATCTGATACAATTAAATAATCTTCTTGGGGATGTCGGTAATTTTCTGTTACATACTCAGTAAGATTCCTTTCCTTGGCAAAGTGCTGAATTACTTCTTTTGTAGCCTGTTCTAAGACTGAAAATGTTTTCATTTACTTTTTGAGAGCCGCCGATGCTCTTCTGTATTAACAAGCCCCCCAACGTTTATATTTCTTTGGACGCCCATCAGGATGTCTCGCTCCGCAAGGACACGACGGATCGTTGCGGCCCGCCTTCGTTCACCCCTGAAAAACTTCGGCGAGCAAGCCGATTTTATCTATAAATGTCTTTGCGGTGGCCGATGCGCAGAACATAAACTATTTTATCTCTGGAATTAACGTCGTATAAAATTCGATGATCCCCAACGCGAGTCCTGAATTGAGCCAATCTTCTATCTTTTAAATGTTTAGTGTTGGGCCTATATGGATTTTGAACCAATGACAAAAGCGCCCGATCTATTCTTGGTAAAATCGAGCGCTCTAATTTTCTTAAATCTTTTTCAGCGGCAGGGCTCAAAAAAATCTAAAAGTTCATTTTAACAAACTCTTTCTTAGCTCTCTATAAGTTTTAGCTTTTTTATAATCTTTTCTTGCTTCTCTAATACTCTCTAAGAGCTGTGGCGAAGAAAGTTCAGAAATAATATCTTCGATTTGCTGCCATTGATTTAAAGATAAAACCACCAAAGGCGAGCGCTCCTTCTTGATTTGAATATTGATATTTTTCAATAAAGTTTGAGTAGTCATAACCCAAGCATAAAATAACAAAATTATGCAGTCAAAATCTATCCCTACGCCCCATGACATCTTTTGATCTTCAATAACTAACCGCGGGAATAATGATTAAAATATTTCTCAAATGTATCGGCTGGTGTTTGTCCAGTCGTATCAATAAAGTTTTCTTTACCGACCGCGTTTTTTATCGCCTCAAGTTCGGCACAAACCGCCGATATACGATTAATTCCCGTTGTCCAGCATTCACGTTCTTTATCTCTTTTAACCATTTCTGCTTTAGTTGGGAATAGAACCTTAATTTCCAACTTATTCCCGAATTCTTTCTTAAACATTTCGAAAAATTCCAGATAATTGCCGAGGATAATGTAATCGAGTACAACATTATTTTCGCTGTTGTTAAATATTTTCTTAACCTCGGTAAGAATCTTTTCTTGCGCTTGTTTCAACTTTTCAGAATTCTCCGGAAACCACTGACCACCGTTAGGAAAGAATTCGGTATCCAAATCATCGCCATCAATCTTAATAAATCCGCATCTTTCAATCAATAAATCGGCAATCGTGGTTTTACCAGAACCTCCGGGACCAGTTAAAATTAACACCTTTTTCTCGCTATTTTTCATAGTTTTTATCGTTCCTATTTCCCATGACATCTTTGGTTTTTACTCTCTATCCCGCATAAATCTTTGATTCCTTTTCAACCATAATTTCCTGAAGAGCGGCATGGTCAGCGTTGAAAGCATAAACGCCACTGCAGGTACCACTGCATTCAGCCACGGTCGCGAAATATCAATCGCCCACATATACACTCCGACTGCCAAATAAGTAAAAAGCGTTAGTAGAATCCGCCGCGTCCAGCTGGTTTCCCATGCTTTATCGGCTTCAACTCGCAGATTTCGTTCTTCAATTTTTTGAACTTTTTGTTCTATACTTTCCATATTTTTCGCTCTTAGTACGAACAGCAGCGCGTGTTACGCGCCGTCTTCCACCAACGCAATTTGATTACCTTCCGAGTCCTTAAAAAAGGCGGCTCTTCCCCACGGAAATTCTATGATGTCTCCCGCAATCTTAAGCGAATTAATCTGGTTTGTATCAATAAAAAATTTCGCGCCGCTTGCCTTAAGCTCTTCTACTGCATTTTCAAGATTCGCTACGCGGAATTCCAATCCGCTCTCGGTGCCACCGTGAAGATACAGGTGAATTTCCGCTCCCGCGGCCTCAAACGACGCCCAGTCCGCTTCTTTACAGATGAGCCGCGATCCCAGCACGTCACGGTAAAAAGCAACCGCGCGATTTAAATCATGTACCCGTATATCAATAATCAACTTCTTCAACTCGGGTTTCATGTATTTTGGCTAATCCCATTCTTGAAGAACGCGCCCATCTCTATCCACCTCAATATAGCTCGGTTCCGGAAGTTCCATTCGATTTTCGGCGATCATTCGGTATACACACGAAGTTCCTTTATCGTTCCGCGAATCATACGCGACGCCACGGTATTCTACTACTTGAGGAAATTGCCGATATTTCCAATCGTAGACAAATTCTTCTATTCGTGAATCACCGGGTTGTTTTTCACGTTTACGCTCCATAAATTTCACCTTATTGCTTACAACGCATCAGGTTTTTGTCACAATTTAAACGATCGTCTTAAGATTTCTGCTGCTTTCCGCGGGTTCCCTCTCCCTATAGGAAAATAGCACGGCGCAACGCGAACGCGCAAACCCGAAATTCTTTCTGCTTCTTCAGTTTGTTTACCGCTCCAGCATTCGGATAACTTTAGCGGCTTTCCCGTTAACGTCTTATACACCAACCCGCCGAATGCGACTATCTTTTTTGGTTTAACTATGTTTATTTCTTCTGCCAACAACTTCATTTGATGATGTATCACCTTTGTATCCGGATACGCGCTATGGCTATAACAGCATTTTACCGCGTTGGTCAAAAACAACTTGCCCCTCATTAACTCCCTTTGCAGCTGTTTTGTATGCCGCAATGTCCAATCCGCTCTCGGCGGCAACCCGTACGCGACTTTCTTACTGACTAATCCTCCATCTGCCAACACTTTCCAAAATTGCCGCACCCCTATAAACGGAAACCGATCTCCGTGATATTCCGGACTGGAACTTAAGTTTCTATAAGTCGGATTTATCAAAACAAGCATCAGTCGGGGGTTCACCACGCCATAGCCATGAATGTGCTGCAGTTTATTTTTTTCCGTTTTGCAAAACTTACATTTGTCTGCCTGCGTATATAACTTTTGCAATTTCGTATTTCTCATGATCCATGACGCTTCTGCTATTAACCAACGCGCACAAACTCATCTTTTCTGATATTTTTCAATCTCTGAACAATGGCTTCGCGCGAAATTTCTTCATAGTCCAAAAGTTCTTCCGGTTTTCCGCTTTTGGGCATTTTTCGAACCGCGAGCGAATGTACAACTATCCTGCTTCCGGCCAAGGCGCTCGTAACCGCCTCGCCAATTCCTCCTTCGGCAAAATGATCTTCAACTGTAATGATTGTTCTTGTTTCACGCGCGGCTTTTTGAAGCGTTTCCACATCAATGGGTTTAACGCTATAAAGATCGATGACGCGCACCATAATTCCCTCTTTCTTCAACTCTTCGTATGCCGCCAATGCTTCATGAAGCGTAATGCCTGCGGCAACCACGGTAGCCGCATCGTTCGGCGATTGATGCAACACCTTTGATCCTCCAATCGGAAATGCTTCGGTCAGCTCATACAAAATCGGGGTGTCTTTTCTGGTGGTACGAATATATACAATTCCTTTATATGCTACCGCTCCTTCGACAAGTTTTTCTGCTGACACTGCATCAGACGGGTACAATACCGCGCTGCCAAGAATCGTTCGAAACATAGCCAAATCCTCAAGTCCCATCTGCGAAGCGCCGTCTTCTCCAATCGACACGCCCGCGTGGGAACCGCAGAATTTGATACCTGCCCCGAGCGCAGTCGAGGGGTTCGCATTCGAGTACTGCGACATCCTAATCTGATCAAATGCTCGCGTAAAAAAAGCCGCAAACGTGGATACAAACGGAATTTTCCCTCTTCGAGAAAAACCCAAAGCCGCTCCCACCATATTCTGTTCGGCAATGTACATTTCAAAAAATCTATCGGGGTATGCCTTTTTGAATGTTTCTGAAAACGTAGAGTTGCTCACTTCGGCATCAAGCACGACCATATTGGGATATTTCGGAAATATACGAACTAAGGCGTTTCCGTATGCTTTTCGCGTCGCGACCGGTTTGCCTTTAGCGTAATCGAAGAGTTTATCTGCCGCAGACGAAACTGTCCCAACCGTTTCAAAGTCTATACCCTCATTCGCGCGAATCGGGGGTAGGATTTCAGGCGGGGGTTTTTTAATTTCGCCGCGAACGCCTTTATCTATTGCCCCCAATTCTCCCAACGCTTTCTGCAATTCTTCTTTACTTAATACTTTACCGTGCCAACCGTCCTGATTTTCAATAAATGATACACCCTTGCCTTTTATGGTTTTCGCGATAATCATGCGCGGAGCATTACTTTCCTCGCCTACCGCCTTTTCATACGCATCAAGTATTTCCAAAAAAGAATGTCCGTCAATAACATACGTCTTCCAGCCGAATGACGAAATACGTTTTTCGTACGCCGCGACATCGTGCCCGTACATCGTTTCTCCCCGCTGACCCAATCGATTTACATCCAGAATGCCAATAAGATTATCCAAGCCGTAGTGTGCCGCAATTTGCATTGCCTCCCAGACTGATCCTTCTGCCATCTCGCTATCGCCCAAAAGCACATACGTACGGTACGGCAGCTTATCAACATATTTGGCATTCAATGCCATGCCCACGCCGATCGAAAGTCCTTGTCCTAAAGAGCCGGTAGCTGCTTCGGTGAACGGAAAAGCAGGCGTCGGATGCCCCTCGAGCGGGCTGCCGAATTTTCTGAAGGTCAGCAACTCTTCCGGACTTACTTTTCCCGCCGCTGCCCAGAGAGAATAAAAAAGGGGCGACGCATGCCCCTTGGAAAAAATCAGCCGGTCATTGTTCGGATAATCAGGATTATCAAGATCATAGCGGAAGAAACCGCCCGCCGCAGACGAGACTCGCTCATCGGAAGATGAGTGGCCGAACAAAAGCGCGCACATCAAATCCGTCGCCGAAAGAGACGATGTCGGATGACCTGACCCGGCTTCAGTTGAAGAAATTAATATATAGTAACGGATGAGCCTGGAAAACTCTTCCAGATTACGTATATTTACCCCACGCAAATTTATTCCACGCGCGCTCATGAACGTAATAAGCGACTGTACTCAATACCTGCCCGAGCGACGTGATACCTAACGACAACAAAAATCTGCCGGTCACAACGTAGGCGCCGATAAAATTCATGAGGATCGCAATCACGCGCCACGAAATCATTTTAACGAACGTTCGCGTTTTCGTTTCTTGAAAAAAACCCATACTATTATTATATCACATGGGCTCAGGCGTAAGACGCGGGACGTTGTTCTGCGTCGCCCTTCGACGGACAGATCGGTTACGAAACAATATTCTGGGAAGAACTCTCTTTCGGCCCACCGAGCTTAATTACAACCGCAGTCATATCATCGTCTTTCGCGCGTGGATGCTTTTTTACTTCGCCCGTTTCTGGATCTATTTCACCGCGCGGATGCTTTTCCTGACTTCGCGCTTTTGCTTTCTGCAATAGAACGTCCACCTCTTCCGCTACGCCCCCAACCTTCATCAATTCATCCAAAATCTCTTTCGAAGTAAGGTTATCGTGAACTCCATCAGAAGTAATAAGAAGTGTATCTCCGCCATGAATGTCGACAACATACATGCGCGGCTCTGCACGAAAGGTGCCAAGCGCCTGCGTTATTACATTTCGAGTCTTAAAAAGAGACCGCGCCGGTTCCGCAAGAGTTGCAGGGTCTTCCACGTCATTTAAGCTTGCCTGTAACTGTCGCGCCTGCTCCTCGTTTCCGGAAACTTCCCGGATCCGGCTATCATCGAGCGTTATCTGTTCCAAACTTTCATTACGGCGCAACACATACACGCGGCTGTCTCCGACGTTTCCTATTACGGCTTTCCGTTGATTATCCGGCCCTTTCCATAATTTTACAACCGAAGCAGTCGTTCCCATACCACGATACTCCGGTTTATCCAAAGAATCATTTAATATCCTGTTACTTGCCTCATTGAGAATACGCTCAATCTCGGTTTTCAACTCTTCTACAGAAACATCTTCGCGCAATGCTCTGACGGCATTCTCTACATACTCCTTCGCCATTCGCGACGCCACCTCTCCAGAGGAGTGCCCGCCCATACCGTCAAATACCGCAAAAAGTCCTTTCGCTTCATCAGAAAACCAGGCATCCTCGTTACTTTCTCCTCGCTCTGGACCTAAGTGCTTCACGCTCTCTCCGGCCGATTCAAAATATCTCTCCGCTCCCTCATGAGATGCTAAGGGTTGTTCATCCTTTCGTTTTAACTCTTCTGATGAAACCATAGTGAAATTTTCTTAATGTGGAATTATATAACTCTGCTCGAACATTTTTTGAACGGAACTGACCGCCTCCGCTTCGCTCCGGCGGAAC
>Ga0209541_10004894_pt1 | contig 23595 bp, 24 predicted proteins | sample RifCSPlowO2_01_FD_184027 | JGI IMG/M metagenome (GOLD analysis project Ga0209541, IMG submission 184027) | Groundwater microbial communities from Rifle, Colorado - Rifle CSP2_plank lowO2_0.1 (SPAdes) (version 2) | ecosystem: Environmental > Aquatic > Deep subsurface > Groundwater | place... | reverse complement strand
AAAAACCGAGCCAAGCGCGCGTAAAACATCTTTTGAAACATAATTTTCAGACGCGATTAAATTAATCACGCCTCTTTGCCGTTTCTCTTCCAGCCTGATTAACCACTCAATTTCTTTATCTTTCATTAAAGAATTATAACAACGAAATCAGGGCTTTGGCGAGTTTTTGGTGGTCGTGGCGAATGAATGGACCGGGAGCCAAAAGGTTTGCTAAAATTCCGTTCTCTATAACTTGCGGCGACACAAACTCTGCTTTCTCTTTTTTGTAACGCGCTAAAATTTTTGGCCCCGGCTTTCTGTTATTAAAAACCGCGCAGTCTAAAATGTTTTTTCCTAAATATTTTTCTATTTCTTGAGTAAAATCTTCCGCGCAAAATCCCTGCGTTTCGCCGAATTTTGTCATTAAATTGCATACAAAAACTTTCTTGGCTTTGGATTTTTTAATGGCCTCCGGCATTTCGCGAACCAAAAGATTGGGAATCAGGCTCGTGTACAAATCTCCTGGGCCGATTACTACCAAATCTGCCAGCATAATTGCTTTTCTTGCCTCCGGGTTTAATTTCGCTCTCGGCTCAAGCCAAACTTTTTTAATTTTCGCGCGGACTTTCGTGCGCGGAATATCTATATTTGTCTCCCCTTTCAAAACTTTGCCGTCAGCGAGTTTCGCGAAAAGCCTCACATTGGAAAGCGTAACAGGCAAAACCCTCCCTTTAACGTTAAGCACCCGCGAAGCCTCCTCCACAGCAGCGCCAAAATTTCCTTTAAGCTGTTCCAGGGCGCTTAAAAAAATATTTCCGAAGCTGTGTCCGGCGAGACTCCCCTTTTGAAAGCGGTGATTAAAAAGCTCGCGCAAGGTTTCGCTGGATTCCGAAAGCGCGACCAGCGCCCTTCTTGCATCTCCCGGAGGAAGTACTCCATACTGGTCGCGCAACATTCCAGTAGACCCACCGTCATCCGCCATGGAAACTATGGCCACAAGCTCCAAAGGATAATTTTTAAGCGCGGAAAGAACAACGAAAGTGCCTGTTCCTCCGCCGATTACCACCACTTTCTTTTTTTGGAGCTTTGCCATATAACTATATTAGAACAAAAACAGCAAATGGGGGTAACAATGAGGCCTAAAGCATCCAGCTATTGGGATACTTCATGGAGCGATCTTTTTACAAAATACGGCGCTGTGCCAAAATACGGCGCGAGGCCGGACAACTGCTATATTGATTTAGCCGCTAAAATCGGGCGTGGAACGGAAATTTGGCCGAATATAAAAATTGACGGAGAAATTGAAATCGGAAAAAATTGCGTAATAGAATCAGGCGTTTCCATAATTGGGAAAATCACAATTGACGACAATGTGTTGATCAAACAAGGCGTAAGATTGCGTGGAGAAGGTTGGATAAGATCAGGATGCGTTATCGGTTCACGCGAACTTGTAAACCCTAAAATCGGGAGAAACTGCAAAATTGAAGGCCTAGTGATAGATTCTGAAATCAGCGAGGACTGCGAGATAGGACGATTCGCCGAGATAAATAGATCTTTTCTTTCGTGGGGCGTAAACGCGAAACATGGCTGCGGCATACGCGATGCTTCCATAGGATATCTCACAAATATTGCCGTTAACACGGAAATTTTAAACTACGACGGCAAACAAAAAAGGCGTACGATAATCGGCAATAAAGTTTTTTTAACAGGCGAAATTCTAGGTGGATTCAGCATCGGCGATGAAGCCAGAATTTATCCTGATTCTTTGGTAGACAACGACGTGCCCGCAATGGCTTGGTTCGTAAACCCAAATCCTGGAGCAATGCCCGCGAAACCGCATTACTATAGAAAAATCTATCCGCATCAAGCATGGTATCTTGCCGGAAATTATTTAAAGCTTGATATGCCGATGCCATCCGGCAACAGATCCGAATTTTTGCAAAAAGTCTGGATGAAATACCGCCTTCAGCCAACAGATGCGGAGTTTAAAGAATGGCTTGAAAAACCTATTCCGCATCTCGCGGACCGCACAACGATAGAAGCGCTAGAAAAAGATTGGAAAAAAAATATGGATTGCATTTTCGGAAACTGCGCGCATTCAAAACCGGAAAGAGAAAAATCCGAGGCCTAGCCTCGGATTTTATTTTTTGCTTTCCCGCCTTCGCGCAAAACTTGATAACTTCAACGCTACGCATTATTATCAAGCCCAGCTCTTCGGAGAAGGGCTTTTTTACCCTCACGCTATGGCACTTCTGTTTCTTATTGACTAGCACATACGGATTTTATGTTTGATTGTTCGTCCTTTCTGTGGTACTTTCAATAAAGAACCTATCTGGGAGGAAAAACATGGAAATACTTATACAAACAGCTGGCTGGATGGGAACGATTCTGATTGTTCTTGCTTATTTTCTTGTTTCTCGTCAATACGTAACTGGAAAAAGCAAGATTTATCAACTTATGAATCTGTTCGGCGCTCTCGGCGTTGGCGTCAATGTCTTTCACCAAGAAGCCTGGCCCGCCCTAGCTCTACAGATTACCTGGGCTATCATAGCCATTATATCGCTCATTCGACCCAAGTAGCTCGGTTCTTCAGAATCTGGGTTTTTTCTTTTATTAAGCTCCATGGCACTTTTTATATTTCTTTCCGCTCTCGCAAGGGCATGGCATGGGTAGTTTGGTCAAGCAATGCCTATGCGTTTCTCAATCGCAGATACGCGTTCCATTCAGAGAGTCCCGTTATGGCTTTTGTATTTTCTGTTATTTGCAATTGCAATTCTCTGTGCATTTCTTCCAAGCCATCTTTAGTCGCCAAATTTCTCAGATCATCCTTTGTCGCCATACTCTGTAAATCGTCCTTTGTTACCATCTGCTCTTGAATGTCAGTGATTATTTCCAAAATATGTTTAGTGGCGTCATCCATGCCTGTAATTATTGCACTAATTCGTAATACATACAAATGCCTCTTTCCTCCTCCGTAAAACTTTTTCGGCTTTTTTGATGTCTTCCGGATAGCCGATAGGAATCCAGAAAGAGGCTTCCACAGCCATCATTTTATGTTCTTTAGCGAGCTGCGCCAGAGGATAAGTAATATAGTATTCACCGTTGGGATGCTGAACCAGAGGATATTTAAAAATTCTGGAATCCAAAACTTTCACGCCAGTTGAGGCTAAATTTGAAACAGGATGCTCCGGTTTTTCTACAATCTCCAAAATCCTTCCTTTTTTATCCGCCGCCACAACTCCGAATCTCCTCGGATCTTTTACGCGCCTGACCAAAAGCGCCAAAGGATGCTTCAGGAGGTCTGTTAAATCCGTTTTGGACTGCAAGTCGTCAGCATAGAGCATAAGAAATTTTTCCCGACCCAAAAACTTTTTGCAAAGATGCAAAGCGTGCCCCGTGCCCAGTTTTTCTTTCTGCCTCACGTATTTTATCTTGAACCTTCCAAATTGCTTTCCGAAATATTTTTCTATCTGGTCTCCCAAATACCCCACCACTAAAATTAATTCGTTAACTTCATCCGGTAGCGCCTCAATAATATGATGCAATAGGGGCTTACCCAAAATTTTAATCATTGGCTTCGGGCAATTGTTCGTAAGCGGGCGCATCCGCACCCCCTCCCCCGCGGCTAAAATTACAGCTTTCATTTCATTCCACCGTAACCGATTTTGCTAAATTACGGGGCTTGTCTACGTCCAGGCCCAAAAGATCGGCGGTATGGTAAGCAAAAAGCTGGAGCGGAATAACCGAAAGAATCGGAGCAAGCATCTCTAAAGTTTGCGGAATAAATATCACATCGTCCGCCAATTTCGCGATTTTTTCATCCCCTTCCGTGGCAATTGCCAAAACTTTGCCCGAGCGCGCTTTAATTTCCTGAATATTTGAAAGGTTTTTTTCATAAATCGGGTCTTTTATCGCCAAAGCGACCGTCGGAAAATTTTCGTCAATCAAAGCAATCGGACCGTGCTTCATCTCTCCGGAAGCATAGCCTTCGGCATGCCTGTAAGAAATCTCTTTAAGCTTTAAAGCGCCCTCCAAAGCAACCGGAAATTGATATTTCCTTCCTAAATATAAAAAGTTTTTATGACGCAAATATTTTTCTGCGAGTTTCCTGATTTCCGCGTCTTTTCCTAAAATATGCTTCATCTTGTTAGGCAAACCCTTGATCTCTTTTGCTATTTTTTCGGACATAGCCGTAGACACGATATTTTTTTCTTTTCCCAAAAAAAGAGCGAGCATCGCCAAGGCGCCCAACTGCGAAATAAACGCTTTGGTTGAGGCCACGCCTATTTCGGGGCCAGCGTGATTATAAATTCCCGCGTCAGCCTCTCTCGCGATAGTTGAGCTTACGACATTCACTATGCCTAAAGTAGTCGCGCCTCTTTTTTGGGCCTCTCTTAAGGCCTCCAGAGTGTCGGCAGTCTCCCCAGATTGCGATATTAAAATCACGGCAGTTTCCGAATCTATCGCCGGATTGGCGTACCGAAATTCCGAAGCGTATTCGCAGGCCGTCGGGATTTTCGCGAATTCTTCAAAATAATATTTCCCGACAAGTCCGGCGTAATGCGAAGTTCCGCAGGCTAAAATTAAAATGCGTTTCGCGAAAAGCAACTTTTCTTTAATTTGCGCGACTCCGCCTAATTTTACTCCTCCAGCGTCCAAAAGCCTGCCTCTTAAAACGTTTTCCAGCGCGGACGGCCCCTCAAAAATTTCTTTTTGCATAAAATGCTTAAATCCTCCCTTTTGCGCCCGGGCGATGTCCCAGTCAATCGTGTCAATCTGTTTTTTTAAAATTTTTTTTGAAAGATTAAAAATTTGAATGCCGGAAGGCGTAAGCACTGCCGCTTCGTTATCATGCAAATAAACAACGTTTTTTGTTGTGTCCACTACCGCTGAAGCGTCGGAAGCGACAACATATTCTCCGACTCCTATTCCCAAAATTATTGGTGAACCGCGGCGAGCAACGACTATTTTCTCCGGATCATGTTTTGACATAACTGCTAGCCCAAACGTGCCATTTACGTGCCTTAGCCCTTCAAGCATCGCGTCTTCCAATAAAATATTTTTTTTAGCCGTTAAAAAAGGGCGCTCAATAAGATGCGCCAAAACCTCTGTATCTGTGTCGGAATTAAAATTGTGCCCTTCTCTTAAAAGTGCTTCTTTGAGTTCCGAAAAGTTTTCTACTATGCCGTTATGCACCAAAAAAATAGAATTTGTGCAGTCAAAATGCGGATGCGCGTTCCTGTCGGAAGGCTTGCCGTGGGTAGCCCAGCGGGTGTGAGCAATGGCGGATCGGCCCTCCCAGGGCTTCCGCGCGATTTTCTCTTCCAGCGCAACCACTCTTCCAATGGTTTTTTCAAACTTAATTTTAGCGCCGTCCCACAAAGCCACTCCGGCGGAGTCGTATCCGCGATACTCCAAAGCCTTAAGCCCGTCCATAACTACAGGCAAAGCGTTCCTTTTTCCAACATATCCCACAATTCCGCACATGTTTACTCTATTATAACTTGGCAGATGATATATACTTTTCAATATGCCTAAAGAAGACTCTATCACAACCAAAGAAAAATACATACGAGACGCATTGCTCAGCCCGATTGCCAAGCTTATATGGTTTTTTTGGGCTCTGCCTAGATTGTTAAAAAAAATAGGGGTTTCCCGCGAAAAAACTCTTACATTCGGCGCGGCAAATCTTATGTCTCTGGCCGGGCTTTTGCTGATTATTAAATTTTGGGCGGTTTTTAAAAACGAAGGCATAAACCCGCAAGTTTTCTGGCTGGTCCTTGCCGCGTTTCTTACGGATATGATTGACGGGCCGATCGCCAGAATCCACAACGAAATCACTCCTTTGGGCACAATCCTGGATCATCTGCGAGATTATTTGGCGCTGTTTTCGGTGATTATTATGATTTTTCTCCATTTTATTTCGCGTCCTGATATTTTAATAATCCTCGCGGCAATAGCGCTGGGCACGATAATCTTAGCATTAGCCAATGCGAAAATGTTTCTTGCGCGCCACGAGCTTTTCAAAAAACATCACGATATTTGGAGAATTATCCGAGATTTTTCCCTTGAAGACTACCAAACCTCTTTTACCGGCCGGATTCATTTTTTTACAGCCGCCGCCGGCGTAAGCGGTTTGCTTTTTTTCGCCGCCTATCAAAAAGAGTGGGTGTATTTTCTTTCTTACGTAGCGCTGCTTTTACACGTTGCGATAAGCGGGTTTTACATCAACGAACTTTGGCAAAATTACTACAAGCGCCTCGCGGTCTTTGAACGCTGGCGATCGCGCTCGCAAAGATTTAAAGAAAGGCTGCAAAAACCGTAAAACAAAAAAGCGAGGCTATTCTGCCTCGTCTTCAATTCTCCACCAAGATTTTTGATACCTACCACCCAGCGCCAAAGTCCTATAAGTTGCGCGCGCGCAAGCCCAACCAAACCAAAGAACCGGTAATGAAACAAAGATTATTGCACCCAATAAACTTCTAAACATCTCACTCAACGAAAAAATAGCCAGGATTATCCAAAGTATGGCAAGCGGTATAAATTCCACTTTTTTCTTCTAAACCACGAGGTTGATTAGCCTTTTAGGCACAAAAACGACTTTTCGTGGCTTTTTGTTATCTAGCGCGAGTTTAACTTTTTCCAATAAAAATGTCAACCTCTAAAGCATAGCTTATGTCAGCTTACTAAAGTTATCTGAGCGATCGCTTTTATAACTTTAGTAAGTCAAAATTGTCAAACAAAACATTAATCTCATCAAGGAATTTGTTAAACCAACTCTTTCACCGTACCTTTTTTATTAACCTCTAAAATATGAATGCAATGCAAGATTCCTTTCTTGCGCAAATCATATAAAAATTTTTCGGGAATTTTGTTTTTACCAAGCCAAACGCTTTTTTGTAATCTTTTAAAACCTAAGATTTTTAAAGCTTCCCGCAACCAAAAACGCCCTCTCTTTTCCTTTTCAGGTATATCGTAGATAATAATTTTTAATTTATCGTCGCTCACGCTTGCGTAATCTAGTTTATCCTCCTGAATCAGCTTTAATTTTTTAAGACCAATTTCAGTAATTTTCCAAAAAGCGCTTTTATCAACCTTTTTGCGCTCTATAAATCCTTGTTGTTTAAGTTGATTAAGCAAGGAATAAAATCGCTGTTTAGCCACGCGCTCTTCCCAATCTTTTTTGGCTCTGATAGTCCCAACATACAGCCCGCGTTTAGCGGCCTTATAAGATCGGTGATAATTTGGCACAACTTCATCCAAAATTTCTAATGTTGCCAAAGCGCCTTTAACTAACGCGCTGAGAATATCTTCTGTTTTCTTTGCCCTTCTCATTGCAATTAGTCTACTAAAGTTATGTAGCGATCGTCAATATAACTTTAGTAGCTCACAAAAAATAAAAAGCGAGGTTATTTACCCCGCTTTTTATGTTCTTTCTTTATAAAAGTTTTTTCTTGAGCTTCCAATTTTTTCTGTGCTTTAAGGAATAGAGCCCTAAACTTTGGATCTTTAAGCTTTCTATGAAACATGTCGTCAACACGCACTTCTTTAACCACAATAACCCCCCTTTTAAACCACGAGGTTGATTAGCCGCTTCGGAACGAAAACGACTTTTCGCGGTTTTTTGTTTTCTAGAGATAACTTAACTTTTCCGCGAGCGAATGTCAAGCGCTCGGCTTCGGCTTGAGAAATATTTATTGGCGCTTCAAATTTGTCGCGGACTTTGCCGTTGACCTGGACTATAAGCTCAAAAGTATTTTCCTCGACTAATTTCGGATCATATTTTGGCCATTCTTCAAGATGAATAGATGTCTTGTTGCCTAATTTCCACCAGAGTTCTTCTGTAAGGTGTGGTGCGAAAGGAGCCAACAGCTTTAAAAATATACTGAAATCTTCCACTGAAGCACCGACTTTTTCCATTTCGTTCAGTAAAATCATTAAAGCGGAAATGGCCGTGTTAAATCTGAATTCTTTAATGTCTTCGCCGACTTTTTTTGCGGTTTTATGAAGCGTTCGCGCGATTCTCGCGTCCACATCTGCAAAATGCTGTCCAAACCTCCAAACTCTGTCCAAAAATCTCTTAAGCCCTATAATACCTTTCGGATCCCACGGCTTTTGGTCACCAAAAGGGCTCATAAACATTTCGTACATCCGCAAGGCGTCCGCGCCGAATTTTTCAATCATCTCATCCGGACTTATTACATTGCCCCTGGATTTTGACATTTTTTGCCAGTCAGGACCCAAAACCAAGCCTTGGTTAACCAATTTCTGAAATGGCTCTTTGGTTGGCACAACGCCGATTTCGTAAAGAAATTTATGCCAAAAACGCGCGTAGAGCAGATGCAAAACAGCGTGCTCAACCCCACCAATGTACAAATCCACAGGTAGCCAGTATTTTAGAATTTTATCGTCCCAAAAATTTTTTTCATCTTTCGCGCCAAATTTTCCGCTCAAAACGTAGCCCATATAATACCAGCAAGAGCCGGCCCATTGTGGCATTGTGTTGGTTTCGCGTTTTGCCCGGCCGCCGCACCTGGGACAACTTACGTTTGCCCATTCGGCAACCGCGGCCAAAGGAGACTCGCCGGTTCCGGTCGGCTTATAATTTTCTACTTCAGGCAATTTTACCGGCAAATCGTTTTCTGGAACCGCGACATTGCCGCATTTTGGACATTTGATAATCGGGATCGGCTCTCCCCAGTAACGCTGGCGCGAAAAAATCCAATCTCGCAGGCGATATTGCGTTTTTATTTCACCTCCGACAAATTTTGTAATCTCCCATTTAGCTTTCTCCGAATCCGTGCCGTCAAATTTTTCGGAATTAATCAAAACGCCGTTGCCGAGATACGCCAAATCTTTATCCGAAGACAATCTTTCAAGCCAGTAAGGCAATTCAGAATTTACCATCTTCCCGGGGACATAATTGGAAGCGTCAACCCATAGAATTTCGTTTCCGTCGTTTTCCCCACCTTCCGATACTTTGACGCGCTTATCGCTATTAAGCTCAAAATATACTGCTGTGGTGATAGCGACTCTGTTTTCGTTTTTATGCTTGGCGAAATATGTTGCCTGAACTGGACCACCCAAAATCCGTTTAAATTCAAGATCCACGTAACCGGTCTCCTCTTTTAATTCTCTCAAGGCCGCATCAACCGGACCTTCACCTTCCTCAACCCCGCCGATAACAACCGTATCCCATCCGAATTTTTTATTTCTGATTATCAAATATTTTTTTCTTGAAGGATCGTATACAAGCGCGTGGATATTTTTTCTTGCCTTTGACGGCTTCTCCTGGCGCGGCGGGTTAACATGGTCAACCACACAGGGAATAATTACGTGTTTTATCGGCAATTTGTATTTTTCAGCAAACTTAAAATCTCGCTCATCATGCGCCGGCACGGCCATAATAGCGCCAGCGCCATAGCCCATAAGAACATAATCGGCGATCCAAATCGGGATTTCCTCTTTGTTCGCCGGATTTATTGCTTTGATTCCTTTAAGTTCCACTCCCGTTTTATCTTTTTCTTCTTTTTGCCTTTGGAGTTGCGTTCTTTTCTTAGCTTTTTCGATGTAAGCCTTAACTTCTTTAAAATTTGTGATGCGCGTTTCAAGCTGCGCGATGAGCTCATGCTCCGGCGCTAACACCATATAAGTCGCCCCGAACAATGTATCTGGACGAGTTGTAAACGCTGTTATTTGGAATTTGGAATTTGGAATTTGGAATTTTATAAGCACTCCCTCCGACTTCCCTATCCAATTTCTCTGCATTTCTTTTATTGGCTCAGGCCAGTTGAGTCCGCCCAAATCTTCAAGCAGTCTCTCTGCGTAAGCCGTAATTTTCAAAGCCCATTGGCGCATATTTTTCTGCAAAACCGCGCTTCCGCACCGGTCGCAAACGCCGTCTTTAACTTCTTCGTTGGCCAAAACAGTTTTACAAGAAACGCACCAATTTACCGGGAGCTCGGCCTCGTAAGCCAGGCCTTTTTTAAAAATCTGGAGAAAAATCCACTGGGTCCATTTGTAATAATCCGGATCAGTAGTATTGATTTCCCTGGACCAATCATAGCTGAAACCGATGCTGTTTAATTGCTTCTTAAAATTTTTTATATTTTTTTCAACGGCAACTCTCGGATGAATTTTATTTTTAATGGCGTAATTTTCGGCTGGAAGCCCGAAAGCATCCCACCCCATCGGATGCAACACATTAAAACCATTCATTCTAAAATATCGGCTCGCGATATCCGACCCGACATAACCGACTAAATGCCCCACATGCAGGCCTTCCCCGGAAGGATAAGGAAACATATCCAAAATATATTTTTTTTGTTTCGCGCTAAAATCTTCCGCGCGCCATTTTGCGAAGTCATTTTTAGCCCACTCTTTCTGCCATTTTTTTTCTATTTTTTTATGGTCGTAAGAGGCCATATTTATGAATTTTAACGCACCTTGACAGCCTTTTCCATAGAGCTATATTGAGGGCAGAATAAGCCAAAAGGAGGCTTTTATGAAAGTTTTTATGACCGAAAGGATGCTTGCTGGGGCTAAAAAGGACTTTGAAAAACGGCTTAGAAACCATTTTCCTTATTTCCGAGATGAATCTATCGTGGATGGTGTTATGCGCGATTTTGAAGACGCGATCAGGGACAACGTTCCGGTTAGTGCTCTTCCGCCAGCCAATTTTCCAGTCGGGCTCATACACGCTGACGATTACTATGACAGCGAATTGCTCGCGCCAAAACTAGCGCTGGACAAAACCTCTGGCTGGGACGGAGAAGTTTGAGGAGAAAAAGATGACGCTAATGCTAAACACATTGCCTCAAATCAGAAAACCGGCAAACTCGCCTTTTGTAGCTTTCGCAAAAGGCACAAAAGAAAGAACGGAACTTGAAAAGGAAATTGAAAAAATTAGAAATTCGCCAGCAAAAGAATTGCCGCTCTGGATCAATGGGCAGATCGTAACTGACGCCAATATAGGATGCGTGGCGCCACACGATTTTAAACGCAACCTCGGTTATTATTCAATCGCGTCAACAGATCATGTGGATTACGCGATAAACACCGTTTTGGGCGCCAGAAAAAAATGGCTTACTCTCCCATATCAAATACGATTAAGCATTTTTCAAACCGCGGCGCGACTTTTAGAAACCAAGTATCTCGTTAAAATGGTTGCCGCGGTTATGGAAGATTACAGCAAAAATCCCTATGAGGCTTTCATTGATGTTCAAGAATTGATTGATTTTTGGAACTTCAATTGTTACTACGCTTCGACCATTTACGCCGAACAACCTGACAGCAATGTTGATGGTCTTTATGCGTTGGATTACCGGCCCTTGGAAGGTTTCGTTTATGCCGTTCCGCCAAATAACTTCGTGGCGATCGAAGGGAATCTACCGACCGCGCCATTGATCATGGGGAACGTCGTTATCGTTAAGCCATCTTCAGACGTCGTCTATTCCTTTCATCTAGTACTAAATATCCTCCTGGAAGCAGGGCTTCCGCGCGATGTTATGGCCGTTTTGCACGGTGACTCCAAAATGATAAGCGATATTGTTTTGAACCATCCCATGCTCTCGGGCGTTCATTTCACGGGCGGCACCGATACATTTAAAGAGATGCGCTGGACTATCGCGCAAAATGAATATAAAGGGCTCTATAATGGCTTCGTACGGATCGTGGGCGAAACAGGTGGAAAAAATCCTATCGTTGTTTTTGACGAACATGATCCCGTAGCTACCGCCGCAGCAATTGTGATGGGCGGATTCGGGGCGCAGGGAAGAAAATGCTCGGCTACATCGCGAGTTTATATGACTTGCGAAATGTGGCGCAAAGTAAAGCCTGTTTTGCTTAAATTTATGGAAACCATCAATGTCGGGGATGTCGCTGATTTCAAAAATTACATGGGAGCTATAATCAACGAGAGAGAATACAAAAAAATTGCGACTTACCTTGAGAGAGCAGATCATGATCGTGCAAACGAAGTAGAGATCGTGTTGGGCGGGGAACGTCGCGGATATGGTTGTGGCTGGTTCATTCACCCGACTGTTATTGTTACAAAAAATCCTCATTATTTGACAATGGAAGAAGAAATTTTCGGACCAGTAGTAACTATTTGTACTTTGCCAAAAAAGAATTTTAAAGAAAAAGTCTTTAAGTTTTGTGATGAAACTTCGCCATATGGTCTTACTGGCGCCGTGCATACGAACGACATCTATGAATTTTGTGAAGCGCTGGACGAACTTCGCTACGTCGCCGGGAATATGTACAACCACAAAACAACCGGAGCAATGGTCGGTGCGGCGCCGTTCTCTGGCGGAAGATTATCCGGCACAAACAGCAAGGTCGGATGGCGGCTCAATCTCTACCAATGGACAGAGCCCAGAACAGTCGGGCAAACATTGGTAAAGCCAACCGACTTCGCCCCTCCGTATTTAGATAAAGACTAAATCCAAAAAATCCTCGGATCCCCGAGGGTTTTTATTTTAACCCAAAAACCCTTAAGGCGTTTTCAGTAGTAATCCGCGCGACTTCTGCGAAATCTTTGTTTAAAATTTTGGCAATTTTTTTGGCGACTTCTTCAACATACAAGGGTTCGTTGCGCTTGCCGCGATATGGTAGAGGCGCAACATACGGCGCGTCGGTTTCCAAAAGAATACGGTCTAGAGGAATAAATTTAATTAATTTTTCGTACTCGCGGGCAAAAGTAATCACCCCACCGAAAGAAAATGAAAATCCAAGATCCATAAGTTTTTTTGCGTTATCCGTGGTACCGGTAAAAAAATGGCAAACGCCGGGATTATGGGGGGTGGTCGTCAAATGCTTTTCAAGAATTTCAATCAAATCCGTAAAAGCTTCGCGGCAGTGAATCATCAATGGTTCTTTAATTTCGCGTGCTAATTCTATTTGTTTTATAAAAACTTTTTTTTGTTTTTCTTTCATGCCTTCCATGAGCCGATAATAATCCAGCCCGCACTCGCCTATCGCGACAACTTTCGGGTCTTGGGCTAAACTTTTATAAAAGTCGTAATCAAAATCCTCTCCGCGCGAAGTAAAATTGCCCGCACCGCCCAATTCTTGCTCGTCATGAAATGATTTCTCCGTATGAATCGGATGAAGCCCAACCGTCGCGAACACTCCCTCGTACTTATGCGCTAATTCGCGCGAATATGTCGAGGTATCTTTTTGCGTTCCGACATTTATCATCCAGATTTCAGCTTCGAGCGCTCGTTGAATTACGATGTCTCTGTCTTTTTCAAACGCCGCAAATTGCGCGTGAGTATGAATATCTATTAAGCGCGGCTTCATTTAATTCTCGGAAACAAATGCGGAACTTCTTTGGCGGAAAATTTTGTCCATCCTTCGCGGGAATTTGAATCAATGCCTAAAGCTTCTAAGATTTTTTCAGCGGTTTCCGGCATAAAGGGTTTCAACATCCAAGCAAGCGATACCAGCGAATAAGCCAGATGCCACAACATAATTTTAGCGTCTTCAGGGCTAGTCTTAATAATTTTATAAACCTTATATTCTTCAATATATTCGTCCAATTTTTTTGCGTAAGATATCGCCAATCCCGCGGCGCCCCCAAAGTGATAAGAATCCATGAGTTCGCGGTATCTTGGCCACAAAATATTTTCCACGGCATAAACCGGATGCGCGGATTCCAACGCGAATTTTTTTTCGGCAGATAACGCCTCCAAATCTTTCTTTTTTAAAGGAAATCGCGCTAGGGCCGCGCCGTCCGGGCGCGCAATCTCCGGAAAAGAGCCCAGCATTTTAACAACGCGCGAAACTAAATTTCCCAAACCGTTTACCAAAATTCCTTCATATGTTTCCGAGAAATGTTCATCTGAGTAATCGCTGTCTCCGAAAGCAGAAACTTCATGCGCGAGATAAAATCTTACTGCTTCGGCACCATATTTTTCTATCAACGGAAAAGGGTCAATGACATTGCCCAAGCTTTTGGACATCTTCTCACCTTTTACATTGATGAATCCGTGCACAAAAATATTCTTAGGTAAAGGAAGCCCTGCCGACATCAGCATCGCCGGCCAAAAAATAGTATGGAATTTCATTATGTCTTTGCCGACAATGTGGGCGTCGGCAGGCCAGAACTTGTGAAAATTGGAGATGAGAAGTTGAAAATTGGAATCGCCAAAGCCCAATGCTGTAATATAATTCGCCAGCGCATCGCACCAAACGTACATTGTTTGCGTCGCGTCTCCGAGCACCGGCACTCCCCATGAAATATCTTTGGACGGACGCGAAAAACTGACATCGCCGATCTCCGTTAGCATATTTAATGTCTCGTTCTTTCTATAGTCAGGAATAATTTTAATTTCTTCCTTAGAGATTGCGCCGCGCAATCGGTTAATATATTTAGAAAGTTTAAAAAAATAGTTTTCTTCCTCCACAACTTCCGGCGGTTTTTTGTGCAGTGCGCAAACTCCACCCTCCATATCTTTTTCGGTAATAAAAGCTTCGTGGCCTACGCAGTAGAGCCCTTTGTAAAAACCTTTATAAATGTCGCCGGAGTCGGCGAGCTTTTTCCAAAGAAGCTGGGCTCCCGGCCAATGGCGCTTCTGGTCGGAAGTGCGGATAAAATCGTCATTTGAAATATTGAGTTTTTTAAGCAAATCTTGAAAAAATCCCGAAAATTCATCCGTGAATTCCTTCGGGCTTTTCCCCGCAGCTTCAGCCGCTTTCATAACTTTGGCTCCGTGCTCATCCGTACCCGAAAGAAAAAAAACGTCGGCGCCAAAAAGCCTTTGGTATCTGGCAATAACATCGGCCTGCAACGCCTCCAGCGCAAACCCCAAATGCGGCTTTGCGTTTAAATACGGAATGGAAGTAGTAATATAAAATTTTTCTTTCGCCATTATTTTACTCTGACTTTTCGCGAGGCGACGTCATTTAAAAATTCAACTAAGACGGCGGCCGCGGGCACGGCCAAAACTATTCCAAAAAATCCGCCCAAAGTGCCTCCAATAACCAAAGAAAGCACAACAAGGAGCGGCGGGACGCCGATAGTTTTTTTGACAACCAACGGATAAATTAAATGATTTTCAAACTGCTGCACAATTACGTAAAGCGCCAAAACCATGAGCCCTAAAAAGGGATTTTGAATAAAGGCGATTGCAACGGCCGGAATCGCTGCCATAACCGGGCCGAACACAGGAATAATCTCAAAAATAGCGGAAAGTATGGAAAGCAAAAGCGCGTATTTTACGTCCAAAATCGTAAGTCCCAAAAACACTATGACTCCCACCAAAACTCCCAAAAGTATCTGCCCTTGGAGCCATCTTCCGATTTTTCTCTGGGATCTCTGCCAGAGATTTAAAATATAATCTTCGTTTTCCAGCGGTGTTATTATCCTTAAAAAATTTTCGATGCCATGCTCCTGCACGGAAAGATAAAAAGATATCACAATAAGCAAGATAAACGACACAGCTCCTCCAAAAAGAGAATTACCGGCGGAAAATAATCCCGCGGTAAGCGTCGGAATAGATTTTTCCAAAGAAACAGCAAAGCTGAATAATAAATCGGAAATCGCGCTGGGAAGCTCCGGCAACGCCAAAAATAGCGGCCCTTTTGGCCCCAAAGTCTGTTCAATATAAATGGGCAGAGTTGAGATAAAATCCAAAATGTCTCCCAAAAGCGGCGGCACAACCAGATAAAAAACCAGCGAAAGAATAAAAAACGCCGCCAAGTACACAGAAAGCACGCTCAAAACTCTTGGGATTTTAAACCGGGCCAAAAAATGGTTTAAGGGCTCAATCGCGGAAGCTATAACTATTGAAAGCAAAATAACCGCCGCTACGTCGCGAAGCACCCAGATCGCCCAAATTAAGAGCACCAAAAGAGCCGCCTTGAGCATCGTCCAAAAAGAAATATCTATAATCTGGTCTCGCTGTGGCATAGCTATAAAGAATTTAATATTTTTTCGTAATCGGCGGTATTCTCTCCCGGAGTAATCGCGGCCAAATTCAGCTTATCCCGCCTAAAAACATCTTTCACTGCCTTCATAATATCACTTCTCTCAACTTTCTCAATCTTTGAAAGGATGTCTTCCGGCATCATAATTTTCCCGTAAAAAAGCTCTTGAGAGGCAAGAAATGTCGCCACATCGTCGGTAGTTTCAAAGGCGAGCGCCATTGATCCACTTATAAATTCCTTCGCGAAAGCCAGCTCTCGTTCCGTAACGCCGTTTGATTTTATATGCTTTAAAATTTCAATAATTTTTTTCACGGTTTTCAAAAAATTCGCGTGCGATACTCCGGCAGTGGCAAGCAAATATCCGGTATCGGTGGCTTCATCGGCGGAGGCACCGACGTAATAAGCCAATCCGCGCTTTTCGCGAATCTCGCGCCACAAATAACTCGACATGTTGCCGCCAAGAATTGTCGCTAAAACCTGGAGAGCGTACCTCTGCTCGTCGTACATATCGTAAGCGCGCAAAGCCAGGCGCAAGTGCGTTTGGTCCACGTCTTTTTTCTTAAACTGCACAGCCGGTTTTTTTTGGCGTTCAATAACTTTTACTTTATTTAATTTTGCGCCCTGCGGCATTTTCAGAAATGCTTTTTCCACTTTTTCAAAAGCCGATTCTTTATCTATATTTCCCGAAACCGCCACTACGGCGTTGCCGGCGATATAATGGCTTTCTTTGTATTTTAAAATTTCATCTCGGGTTATTCCTTTAACAATATCCGGCGTTCCCGCGACTTCCCAACCGGCTGGCTGGTCTTTATACATCAATTCCTCAAGCAACTGATAAGCCTGGCGCTGGGGATTGTCTTCATACATCGCGATTTCCTGTAAAATTACTCCCCTCTCTTTTTCTATTTCTCCTTTTTTAAATAAAGGCTCAATTAAAATATCCGAGACAATGTCCAAACCGATATCAAAGTGCCTTGCTGCTGATTTGACGTAATATCCGGTATATTCCTTGGAGGTAAAAGCGTTTTTTTGCGCGCCGATTCTGTCGAGCTCTCTCCAAATTTGGCCCGGCTTGGGACGCGATTTTGTTCCCTTAAAAAAGAGATGCTCCAAAAAATGCGAGATGCCGTTTATTTTTTTGGTTTCGTATTTTGAGCCGGTCCCAAAAAGCGCCCACAACGTCACCGCCTCGGTGTCCTTCATCGGCGCAACAATGCATCTAAGCCCGTTTTTAAAAGTCCTTTTTTCGAATTTCATTCTAAAATTTTACCATATTTTCCCCAAAAATAAAAAGGGCGCGATGGCCCTTAAAACAAAAAGGCAAGAAACCATTTAAGTGCTACTATTAAAATTGCTATGATGATCCAAATGGTGGCGAAAGGAACAATCCAAAGCCCGTGGATAAAACGCCAAACAAAACCTTGCACTTCGAGTCCGTCCAGCTTTATGGAAAAATATCCAAGCGCAATGACAAAACATAAGCCGAAATAAACCGAAACAACAATTACTCCAGCAAGCCGATTAAGTGCCATTTTCGCAAAACTTCCTATCTGCCACTAGGTTGGCATCTCTCAAAATCCTTGTCAACCCCTAAAATGGCGAGTTGGTCGCAAGAGGATACAGCTCCGGGCGGACTATTAAGGGCGCGTCCAGTTTTTCTTTATTCCACCAATAATGCCACTTTCCGGATTTATCCTGCCAGCGGATTTCTAAAATATATTCCGGATATTTTCTCAGCCACTCCTCTGGCAAAACATATCCTCGCCCTTCAGGCACACCTCTATAATAAAAAACGGCGATCTCGTCTTTGATTTCGGCAGTTACTAGCCTGGCGCTCTCATTTCGGCTAAGCCTTAACAGGTTCAACTTTCAGCGATCGCGTCAAGTTAGTCAAATCGCTGTCTTAGATTGTTTTTTAGCAAAAACAAAAAGGGCGACTTCGCCCTTCAAACTTCGATCTCAATGGCTTTGACTTTACGGCCGTTTTCTAAAACAGCGCCGTGTTCTATTTAAAAAATTCCTTTACCTCTATGTCTTCGTCTGTTTCGGGCACCATCCGCAACGAAAACGTAAGCCCATGACTATCGTGTACATCCTCAACTCTCACTTTCATCTACAATCCTCCTTTGGTTTTTATTCTATAACTAAGCTAGCATATCCATAAAATACTTGTCAAAAATAAAAATGGCGGAGATCGCCCCACAACTTTCTTATCTATTTTTCTTAATCTACTATTGTTTTTTCGAATCTAATCCTTCCTTGGTAGTTTTTTTGATTTGCTCTTCCAAATTTTCTATCTTTGTTGCTACAATTATTAACAATAGCCCCAGTACGCCTGAAAAAAAACAAAGAAGTGCAATTGGAAACTCTTGCGAAATAGCAATTACAAACCCAGCAATTAATACCAATGTACCTAATATTGCCAAAACTATTTCCATAACCATCCCCCCATTTCTAATCAACTTCTGTGTTCTAGACTAGCATTCTCTCAAAATACTTGTCAAGTTCGGCAACGTTGTGCCTTTCCTGCTTGCCGGTGTCCCTGTCCCGCACCGTGACCGTGCCGTCTTCCAAAGTCTGGTAGTCAATTGTCACGCACCAAGGCGTGCCAATTTCGTCTTGCCTTCTGTAGCGTTTGCCAATATTGCCATTGTCGTCAAAGGCAATCGTAAAATTTGAAATACGAAGCATGGAAAACTTGAGATTTTTATAAACCTCGCGGGCCTTGGCAACAATATTGTCTTTATTTGATACAAGCGGGAAAATAGCAACTTTGATTGGAGCAATATTCGGCGCAAATTTGAGCACCACGCGTTTCTCGCCGTTCATTTCATCCTCATCATAAGCGTCGGCAAGAAGCATAAGAATCGTGCGACCAACGCCAACCGACGTTTCAACAACATGCGGAATATATCGTTCTTTTGTTTTCTCGTCATAAAATGACATATCTACGCCCGAAAACTTTTGGTGTTGCGTCAAATCATAATCACCTCGGTAGTGCACTCCTTCAAGCTCGCCCCAGCCAAAAGGATATTCATACTCGATATCCCACGCGTCTTTGGCATAGAAAACGAGATGCTCGTGCTGTTTCCAGCGTAATTTTTCTTTTTTTACGCCGAGAATATCGTAATATTTCATGCGTTCCTCTTTCCATGTTTCATATGCGGTTAGCGCATCCTTTGGGTGCACAAAATATTGCATTTCCATCTGTTCAAACTCGCGTTGGCGGAATAAAAATTGCCGCGGGCTGATTTCATTTCTGAATACCTTTCCCACTTGCGCAATTCCAAACGGAATAGAATAGAAACCAGTTTCGAGCACATTTTGATAGTTAATGAAAATTCCCTGCGCCGTCTCACCGCGCAAATATACGAGCTGGTCTTCTTGCTCAAACGCGCCCAAGGTAGAGGTTGCGAGAAGGCTTTTTGCCGAAACTTGCCCGAAATCTTTTTTGCCGCACACGTGGCAAACAAGCCTTTTTCGATTGGCGTCGAAAAGTTTATTGATTTCCGAATCGCTCATTTTTTCATCCGCTGATATGCCGATGGCTTCCAGTAATTGATCAGCACGGTGCTTCGTATGGCAAGCATTACAGACTACGAGCGGGTCAGAAAATCCGGAAACATGGCCGGACGCTTCCCACACTCTCGGGGCCGTAAAAATGCTCGAATCCAAAAAGGCAATGTTGTCATGCTGGCGCATCGCCCCCATCCAGATATCCACCACATTCCGATGCATAGCGACACCTAACGGCCCGTAGTCATATGTTCCAGCAAAACCTCCGTAAATTTCAGACCCGGGGAAAACAAATCCCCGCCGTTTGGCTAAAGATGCGATTTTCTCCAAACTTACCATACTTCAAATAATATCATTATTTAGCAAAATAAAAACCCCGAGTTTATCTCGGAGCAATTAATTCATCGATCCATTCCTTCATTACTACCAAAAAAATGTTTTCATAAAAGCCAAGTTTTCGTATGACATCGATTCTGTCTTCGTCTTCAATAGAGCCTCCTAATTCTAACTTTTCAGCTAAAACCGCGGCTGATTTCCTAATTCCATCAACAATATCGTTTCCGTATCTTTTGATTGAGCTCTCAACCCTTTCTGCTTCGTATTTTAGAACTGGATCAAGCCCGAACCCGAACTTGGCAGTTTTAACGCGTATCTCCATTCTCTCGTCATTGCGATCAATTTTGAGTAAAATCTCGCGACCAACCTGGCCATTGCCCTTGATTTCATCGGTCACGCTCTTTTCGGTAGTAATAGCTTTATCGTTAATTTCAAGAATGCGGTCACCGGCTTTGATGCCGGCTTTTTCTGCTGGGCCATTTTTGAAAACTCTCATGACTTCCGCTTCAACTATAAATTCGGGTTGATGCATCACGATCACTTTTTTAACGTTATACTCAATGCCAATCCCAACAAAATTATCTTTGAGTCTCTGAGATAGCATCTCGATCTCGCTTTTTATGCTGTCCGGAAGTTCGTTTTTGTAGTAATTAAATTCATGAGCCCTTCTTATAGTTTCTTCTTTGGTTATGTCTGCCGAAACAAAGTTCGCAAGCAAAACGCCTAGCAACGTGGCGGGCATCCAAGCTACAAAAATCGGTTTTTTCATAAACCCTCCTTATTTCTATATGCCAAAATTCTTGTTAAAAGTTAGCATAAACAAACAATAGCTGTCAAGGTACCACTCTTTTTTGGTTTATGGAAAGCGCCGAATCGTCTGGCAAATCTGTCGTAATCGCCACGTCTCTGGAAGCTAAAGCCTGGTCGGTAAAAGTATCCTTGGCGGAAGCCTCGGTTTCATTAATAATCACCGGGGTCTGCCCGATCTGGTTTGACGCCGGCGTAAGCCCGACCTGAAAAGCAACCTGCAGCGCCGGGTTTAAAAACCCAGTGCCTGCGGGCACTCGCCCGACCCGCCAGACAACATTGCCTGAACTTGAATCAAATTTAACATCCGCGTCCGCCGGGCTTATAATCTCTTTAAAATTTACGTTCGGCGGCAACGACAACTTAACCTCGGCTTGGTCTAAATCGTTAGACATATTGGCCAAAGACCAAATGATTGTGTACGCGGTCTCCGCGCCGACTTTCGGGGGCAATGGTCCGGAATTGATGAACGCCGTGTTAAAATAATTCGCTTTCGCGGCAATTTGAAGCTTGGACGAAACCTTAATATTAAAAACCGTTGATCCGGAAAGATCTACTCCCTCAAATCCTTGCACTTTGCCTCCGCTCTTAAAAGACGCCGTAAGCTTCACCGCCGGACGAGCGCTCTGGGAATTTCTGGCTAAATTATTTTTAATTTTAAGGTTAAGGCGCAGCGTTCCGGAATCACCCGGCCGCAGATTAACAAATTTGTCATAAGTTGACGGGGTCCAAACCATACTTTTTGTCTGTTCCTTAAAAACGCCGTCGTCCGAACGAATCCCCCTTAAATCGGCGGCGTCTCCCTCCACTTTTATCTCCAAACTGGCATTATTTACTTCGGTATCCAAATTATTGCGCCAAAAAACCTCAAATGGAATATCATCCCCAGGAGCGCCAATGTAATCCGCGCTCCCTTTGGCAAGCAGATTAACTTCCAAAAATGGCGACCTGACCAAAACTGAATGCGACAATTCGTCCAACGGAAAAAAAACTCTGTTTAAACGGTCGTAATTTCCCACAGCGGCTTTAAAAATTTTTGATTCCAGCGGGAATCCTTTGATTATTCCTTTAAGCGAAATTGTGCGCGACTCGCCGGGACGCAAATCTCCGATATTCCATATATTTTTTTCCAGCTGCTCCGGCGCCGCGCTGGAGAAGCTTAGCTCAAAGCCTTCCGGGAAAACCAGGTTTAAGAAAAGATTTTTTAAATCAGTTTCGGCTTGCGAAGTATATCGCGCGTTAAATTCCACGGCCTGACCGATCCGTAACTCCGAAGGCATTTCAAAAGCGACGGAAACCGGCGAGCGCGTGATTGTAAAAACAAAGCTCGCGTCGGACGCAAAAACCGCGCTTGTTCCTTTCGGGCGGTATTCCAACACTGCTGATACCTCACGGGAAGAGCTCCTGCCGCCGAACACATACGCATCAAAGTTTTCGGAAACGCTTTCGCCACTCCTAAGCACTCCCAAAGATTTTCTTACCCTAAAAACGCCCCGCGGCTTTTCGCCAGATAAAGGCTGGGCGTTTTCCGGAAAATTAAAAATCAAAACCGCCTCCTCTAAATCGCGGTTATTTTTGTTTGTAGCTTTCACTTGCCAAGTTATCCTTTCGCCGCTTCCAACATCCTTGGGGCCGGATATTTCCAAATCCACGTTCGTCACCTGCAAAAACGACTCTCCGGCGAAAAAATAAATAAGCGCGCCTAAAATTAAGATTGCTAAAATAGAGAATATCGCAAAAACCGGCCAACGCGGTTTTTGGAAATTTTCAGGTATGCGTTCTTTCCATGTAATATTTTTGCGGCGTGCGGGTAAAGAAAGCCCAGGCTCCGTGCGCCGCTCCGGAAAAGTTTCCTTTTCTTTATAAAGCCGTTTTTTCAACTCTTCAAGCGAGGCCATACTTTAAGTATAGCTTCTTCGCGCTCCTCCGGCAAAGAATCGCCGTGGCCCTCGTGTTTAAAAAATTCGCGCAGAAACCCAAGCGCTTCCGCCTCGCCTTTGCTTTTATTGAAAAATTCCAAAGCCATAAAAAATAATTTTTCGTCTTTCGCGCCGGGCAAAATAACCATATCAATCACCTGCAAAACCCTGCCCATAATGGAGAGCTTATCCGCGTCCGAAAACCAATCATCGTATTTGGCGATAATTTCGGCATCCATTAAAGTAGGAATTCTCTCTCCGTTTTTCACAAATTGCATGCGGATATGGTTTAAAATATCCAGATGCGGATTGAGTTTTGAAGCGGTTTTCCGCGCGCCTTTGGCCAACACATCCATTTTGCCAAAATCTTTCGTCAGAACCCTCACCAAAAAATCCGCCTCTCCAAACGGCATTTTTTTTATCACTAACCCTTCCGTTTTAAAATACACGCTCGGCATTTTAAGCTTTATTCCACTCGCTTGTAGAAATACTCGCTTGGCGCAAAATTTCAGAAAGCAAATGCTTAGAAATGTCGCCTTCATGCGGATTAGGAATGTGAACTTTCAACCCTTCTTTGACCATAAATAAATGACGGCCGCCAGAGTAAGGACCATCAAATCCCAAGTTCCGAAATTTTTGGACAAGCTTTCTCCAAGAAATATTTTTAGGCATGCCTTACAAGCTCTCGACGGTCAATCTTAATTTCAAAACCCGGCACTCTTTCGCCGGAACTAACTTTAAGCAAAAGCCAATCTTCCAAAACCTCACGAAGTTGTTCGCGGCATTTTTCAAGAGATTTGGCGCTTGCCCAAACTCCGCGAAGATTAGGAATTTCTCCGAAGTAATTTCCATCGCGCAAAATTTTGTAACGCGCGCCTTGCAATTTTCTATTTATATATTCGCTTAGCATATCTAGAGTATATCATCATATGCATTTTTGCCTACTTGACAACCACTTCTTTTGGGTGTATAATGGAGTTAGGCACATTAGACCTACATTCCGCCCTCAAGCCGAACACTCGGCTGTTTTTGTTTTAAGCTAATAATAACAGATTTTTGCTGGAAAATTTGATTTAATTTTTTGAATTGCCCGTTTTCAATCATAACT
>Ga0209541_10004893_pt1 | contig 23597 bp, 23 predicted proteins | sample RifCSPlowO2_01_FD_184027 | JGI IMG/M metagenome (GOLD analysis project Ga0209541, IMG submission 184027) | Groundwater microbial communities from Rifle, Colorado - Rifle CSP2_plank lowO2_0.1 (SPAdes) (version 2) | ecosystem: Environmental > Aquatic > Deep subsurface > Groundwater | place... | reverse complement strand
CCCCGCCGGTCATCCCAGCGGATGCCTTCCATGCATCGCATCTTCTGCAGATTAGAAAGAGCTCGGCCGAGCGGAATCATCATAGCTAGGGCGATAATCGCGATCCACATGATGTATGTCATCTCATGCCTCACTGGAATTAAACCAGCTACCTTTAGAAAAGTCCATATTTGTTTGTTGTAGACTGATTTTTGTGCTATTTTTAGCCCATTGTTATGACTTTAGCTAATGAAAACAAGGGATTTCTGCCGAGGCCGCCGATTGTCGCGGTTATGGGTCACGTTGACCACGGGAAAACCTCTCTCTTGGACTACATCCGCAAGACCAATAAGGCCGAGCGGGAAGCAGGTGGGATAACTCAGTCAATCGGCGCTTATGAAATAGACGTACCGCATGCTAATCAGCCTAAATCCGCGTCTAGAAAAATAACATTTATCGATACGCCTGGGCACGAGGCTTTCTCGAAGATGAGGGCGCGCGGTGCGACTGTCGCGGATTTTGCGATTTTGGTGGTCGCAGCCGACGAGAGTATCAAGCCGCAGACGAGGGAATCTATAAAAATTTTAAAAGACACGAGTACACCGTATGTCGTTGCGATAACCAAGATTGATCGCAACAATGCGGATATTGAACGGGTGAAGAATGATCTGATGTCCGAGGAGGTCTTGCTCGAAGGAGCCGGCGGAAATGTGAGCTGGCAGGGGGTTTCGGTTAAAACCGGCGAGGGAGTAAAGGAGCTTTTGGAGACGATACTGCTGCTTTCCGAAGTCGAAGCATTGCAATACAACCCGCTGGCAGCTGCGCGCGGGTTTGTGCTCGAATCGCATAAAGACAGCCGCCGCGGGGTCGTGGCGAGCGTTATCATCAGGGAAGGCGTTCTGAAAGAAGGCGATAAGATTGCGACTTACAGCGCATCCGGCCAGGCAAGATTTCTTGAAAATTTTTTGGGCAAGCGCGCGAAGTCGCTCGCGCCGTCTTCGCCCGCGTCGATTGTCGGTTTCGAAACGATACCCAAGGCCGGCGAAGAGTTCTGGGTCGGGGAAGCGGAGGCGGGCGCGAGGGCCGACACGTCTGCAAAAAGCCATGAAGAAAAAGAGACCGGACGGCTTAAAGTGGTTTTGAAAGCCGAGATGTCGGGTTCGCTGGAAGCTTTAAAACAGCTTATTGAGCCGATGGCGCAGATCGTCGAGATGTCGGTCGGCGACATAACGGCCGCCGACGTAACCCATGCCGTAAACACCGGGAGTGTGATAATCGCCTTCGGCGTGAAGGGCGACAAAGCCACCGAGAGTCTGGCGCAGATCCGCAAGGTCAAGATATTTTCGTCGGACATCATCTACGAACTTTTGAAAGAAGTCGAGGCGTATATAAAACACGAGACCAGTTTTCAGCCGGTGGGCGAACTGGAGGTATTGAAAGTTTTTGACAACAAGGCCGGCAAGCAGATGGCGGGCGGTAAAGTGGTTAAGGGTATGGCCAGGAACGGCGCAAAAATCGAAATCGTGCGGGGCGGGGAGAAGGTTGGGATGGGGACGATAGCCAACCTGCAGAGCAAGAAAAACAATGCGGCCGAAGTTATTGCCGGCAATGAGTGCGGCATGTTGATCGAGGCCGATGCGAAGATAATGGTCGGGGACACAATTAAGTATTTCTAATGAATTCTTACCGATCGGAGCGGCTCGCGAGCGTGATGCAAGCCGAGCTCAGCAAGCTGATATTGAAGGAGATAGACGTTCCGCCGGGCGTTTTGCCGACTATCAATTCGATCGAGTTTTCGTCGGACACGAAAAACGCGCGCGTAGGCGTGGCCGTTTACCCGGAGGCACGGGCGAAAGAAATCATCAAAAATCTGCAGTCTTCCGCCGGGCGACTGCATTATTTGCTCATCAGGATAATGAACATAAGGACCGTGCCGATATTGGAATTTTTCCTGGACCGCGGAATGGAAAACGCCGCCGCGGTGGAGAAGGTATTTATGAAACCTGTTTTTCGCGGGGGAAGATCCGCGAAGAAGGGGGATATCGAAAAGCCCTACTTCGCTAAAGTTTCGAAGGGTAAAAAAGTTGATAAGGATTCACAAAATCGGTAGACTAATATGCAGTTTGGCGCCATTGCTAAGTGGAAAAGCGAAGGTCTGCAAAACCTTTATGCGCGAGTTCGATTCTCGCTGGCGCCTCAAAAACATGCAACCATTCGAGATGAAAGATCCTTTTTCCGCCAAGGCGGAAAAAGATGACAGGGCATTGCTCGATGAGAGCGGAGTTACTGTCAGTGCGTTTAATAGCGGCGTTTAATAGCGCCATGAATGTCATGACGTTTTCCAGTTAAAGAATCTTCCTGATTCTTGAGAAAAATAAATGCGGCTGAGGGCGCAAGTGCGCGCATCAGCCGCGGGTTCCGACAAACTGGTCGGAGCAGATTTGGGGCTACCGGAATCGAACCGGCGCCAGGTGAAAGCCCGGCTATGTCACCATGAGGATTATGGATGTTGTTGGTGTGGTGGTCTGAAAGATCCTCATCAGACTTTGCCCCATTAGGTAAAGAAGGAACAAGTGGTACCGGCCGGGTTTGAATCGGCTCCTCTCCCAACCAAGACCTTGCGGTCTTGGATTTCAGAAGAACTCCCCGGCCGCGGCGTTTACACACCCGCCTGGGGAGACTCCTCCCGCCGTTTAACGAGCGAACGCCTAGTAAGATTCTTCAATTCGGCGCGTACAACGTCACTGGGCAGGTTTGCTTGTGCCTGATCCTCGCTCCATTCGGCTTGGTTTCCTTTTCCGCGAGGTGGAGCGGGGTAACCAGCTATTGAAGCGAGAACATGAGGATTTTGCTTTGCCACTCGGCTTGGCCCTCGTGAGGGCGAGAACAGGACTACCCGGGTATCTAATCCGGTTTGCACCCCATCCTTTCCGAGCGAATATCCTTTTAGGCTTCATTTCGGAGATTACGGTACCGTTTAGGTTGTTAAGCGCGAAGCTCTTGCTTCGCCTATCAGAGAGGATAGTCTCTCGGTTCTTACTTTGTCAAACGTATTAAAATAGATATACTTGCAGAAGTAATTTGCTCGGGTGGCGGAATGGTATACGCGCAACACTTAAAATGTTGTGAGGTTCATCCTCATGAGGGTTCGACTCCCTCCCCGAGCACCAAAACAAAACGAGACGGAATATTCCGTCTCGTTTTGTTTCCTTTTGATTCAAATACCGCTAGCTTTCGTATGGGCTTTTTAGAGACGGAGCGTCAACGAGGGCCGTAGTTTCCTCCACTCCCTTTACTCCGACCTCGACGGTTGTCGCGGCTTCAAGGTTCCTTATCCGTTCATCTAACAGACTCATCCTTGACCTGGTGTTTGTCAATTCATCTTGTGCGGTTTGAATTGCTGGCTCATTTAGTTCCATTGTAGAATTCGTCAGCCAGTTCATCAACATTATTTCCTTATCTTTTAATTCCGACAATTCTTGCTTGGCATCGGAGAGTAATTCCAAATTATCCGCCTTGATTTCTTCTCTTGATCTTGGTTTTTTCCCCTGAAATTGTTCAAATCGCATATTAATCAGATTTTACTTTTATTTTCTTCGACTTATTGCGGTGAATTTTCGGTAGGCGGATTACGAGCAGACCGTTTTTGAGCGCCGAGTGAGCTTTTTCGGGGTCGACTTCCTGGGGAAGTATGATGGAGCGTGAGAACTTGCCCCAAAAACACTCTTTATAGAAATAGTCGCTCTCGGCTATCTTTTGTTCCTGATGCCGCTCGCCGCGGATGGTGACGGACTCGCTCGTGACGTCGATTTCGATATCGTCGGGCTTAACCCCGGCGATGGTGGATTCGACCACGATTTCGTCGGGTGTTTGGTAGACATCAACAGTCAGCTGGCCTTCACCCTCGTCGCTTATTTTTTGCAGTTCGCTATTGTCGCGTTCCATGTTTCCTCATTATATCAAAGTTGCGAAGAATAAAGAAGGCGATTATGACGAGTAAAACCGTTCCATAAAGCACGCCATTTTCGAAATACAGGATAAGGATATTGAAAAGGCTATGGATCGCCGATGCGAGGATAATGCCGTATAATAGACGTTTTTTCATCCAATAGAAGCCGACGAAACCCGCGAGTAGGGCGTGCAAAAGTACTGCGCCGAACATGCGAAAGGCCATGACGTGAAATGGATTCGCGGCTATGAAAACGAGAAAGAGGTTTTCTAGGGCGGCGAAACCCATGGCGCCGGTTACCATATAGATCATTGCGTCCACGGGCTCGTCAAAGAATTTGCTTTTTCTGATAACGGCATAGACTGCGAGAAATTTTATGGTTTCTTCTACCAGTGCGTGTGCGAAGGTGCCGAAAATAGGCCGAACACCGGCATATTCGGGCAAGAGCAGGCGTACGAACCAGTAGATGATTGCGATGGCAACTATCCCGCCGATGAATCCTGAAGAAAAAACCTTAGCCAGCATTTTCTTCGGTTCAGGGTTTTTACGGTCCTCCAGAAGAAATATTCCGGCCCAGACCAAAGCTGGAACGATCGCCAAGGCTATATTGACCGCTGAGGCGGCTGGGTGCTCGCGAAGAAAGCCAAGGCCGTTCGCAATGTGAGCCGTTATTTCTACCATTCCTCGATGATGAGCTGGTTTTTCATGCCCGGCATAAGGCTCCAGATCTCTTCGGTCACGAACGGCATGAATGGGTGGAGCATTTTCAGCGATCCGCGGAGGATGTTCATGAGCGTTGCCTGCGCGGCGGCGCGGTCGGCAGTGTTTTCGGTCGCGGCGAGGCGCGGCTTATAGGCCTCGATGATCTTGTCGGCAAAGGTGTGCCAGACGTAGTGGTAGATGGTGCTGGAGGCTTGGTTGAGGTCGTAGGCCTCAAGATAGTCGGTCACGATCTTTTTGGTTTCGGCGAGGCCGGCGTCGTTCGCTTTGTCCTCGTCGGTGAAGGCGGGAGACACGGAGCTTTCCCTGTAACCCGTGAGTACGAAGCGGGCGATGTTCCAGACCTTGGTGGAGAAGTTGCGGTAGCCGCGGATCTTGTCTTCCAGTAGGGGAAGGTCGGTGCCGGGAGTGTTCCCGACGACCAAGCTCATGCGGAGCGCGTCGGTGCCGTACTTGTCCGCCAGCTCGATCGGGCTCACCACATTGCCTTTGGACTTCGACATTTTCTTGCCCTGGGCGTCGTTCACGAGGCCATGTAGGTAGACGGTATGGAACGGGACCTGTTTTGCGAGATAAAGGCCGAAGATCACCATGCGAGGTATCCACTTGAAGATGAGGTCGTGGCCGGTTTCCATTACGTTGGTCGGATAGAAGTTTTTGAAGTCAGCGCCAGCTGGGTAACCGAGCGCGAGGAGCGGCCACTGGCCGGAAGAGAACCACGTGTCGAAGGTGTCGGTGTCTTCTTTGAGCTCTCCGACCTGGCCGGTCAGGCCGCACTTCACACAGGCTCTCAAAGCGTTTTCAAGGTCCGCAAATCCATCACCGCACTTTACACAGATCTTTGCCGGGATCTTGATGCCCCAGACGATCTGGCGGGAGATGTTCCAGTCGGTGGTGTTCCGCATCCAATAGAGGAATATCTTTTCGTAATTCTCGGGAATGAACTTTATCTTTCCATCCTCGACCGTCTTGATCGCCAGCTCGGCAAGCGGTTTCATTTTCACGAACCATTGGTCCTTGACCTGCGGCTCTATGGCTGTGTTGCATTTATAACAGCGCTTTACCACATGCGAATATTTGTCGTCTACCTTGACAAGTAAGCCTTTGTTTTTTAGCTTTTCAACTATCTTTTCTCTGGCTTCAGATATTTTTGTGTCCGCGAATTCGTTCGCTACCGGCAGCAGCTTGCCGCGCCAGTCTATGATCTGTTCGATGTCGAGCTTATATTTTTCCGCCAGTTCGAAGTCGACCTGCGAGTGCCAGGGAGTGATGGTCATCGCTCCGGTACCGAAGGCCGGGTCTATTACGGGGTCCTTGATAACAGTCGCCTGGATAGGGCCGTTTATCCATTCGACTTCTATTTTATCGCCATGATTCCATGCTTTATATTTCTCGTCATCAGGATGCATGACCACGTACTTGTCGGCGAATTTTGTTTCAGGCCGGGCGGTCGCGATCGTGAAAGGCCCGTATTTGAAATAGTACAGCCTAGATATCTCCTCGACATTTTCGGTTTCCACGTCTGAGAGGGAAGTTTGGTGCTTGATGCACCAGTTCACGATGCGCTTGCCGCGGTAGACGAGCCCGTCGTCGAACATCTTCTTGAACGTCCGCTGAACTTCTTTGACGACATCGGTGTCGAGGGTGAACTTCTCGCGCGACCAGTCGCAGGAGGCGCCCAGGCTGCGCACATCGGCCTCCATGTGCTTTTTGTTCTCCAGCGTAAAGGCCATGATCTCCTTGAACAGCTCGTCCGGCTTCATCTGGAACCGCGAACGGCCCTCCTTCTCGAGTTTTTTCTCGTAGACGATCTGCGTTTCGAATCCGGCGTGGTCGGCACCTGGGATCCAGAGCGCCTTGTAGCCCTGCATCCGGCGGAAGCGGACCATGATGTCCTCGACAGTCATCGCCAGGGCATGCCCGGCGTGAAGCCGGCCGTTCGCGTTCGGGGGAGGCATGACGATTGTAAAGTTTTTAGGTTGTAGTTGGTAGTGAGTAGGTAGGCGATCAGGGTTAAAGAAGCCGGAGCTTTCCCAAGCTTTATATATCTTTGGCTCAACAATCTTGTGATCGTAGCGGGGGTCCATGGAGATAAGTGTAAATGGTATTAACCATTTGTTCCAACGTCGCTCGGCCCAAATGTAAATGAGCACATTTCCATTTGGCTCTCTCGCTAGTTGGAATAAAATTAAAAGTCCAAAATTGAAAGTTAGACAAAGAAAAAAGCCCCGATTGGAGCTTGTTCCGATTATCGTACCGGAACTTTCCGCCGAGGGTGCTTCTCCGACGGGGTGGAGATGTCTGACGGCAGAACGAGGCCGGGGCATCCACGCCGGGGTTGGGCGAGGTCGGCTCTCATGGTTCCGGGGTCGGCAAGCATGCAAGCCGCGCACCGTGCTGGAGACTGCATCATCCCATCCTCGCCTTCGATCAAGGATCCGTTCATCCAGGCGTGCTCGTCTTCGTATACGGGAGGAGGGCGCGAGATCTTTTTGTCGACTGCGGCGACGATCAGGTACACTGCGCCCACAAAGGCTGCAGCGATCAGAGCTTCTGCGTAGAGAGGGATTGCCAAAGTACATTACCTCCCACACTTTATATCAAATGTAGCCTACAAATTCAAACTGCCATTTGCTTCGATGGGGTAGCCAAGGATTTTGCCCGCCTTTTTCTTGAGGCCGAGGTATTGGATGTAACTTGCGGCGCCGATCATGGAAGCGTTGTCAGTATTGAACTCGAACTCGGGGCAGAAAAATTTGATGCCGGCCTCGTCAGTAGACTTTTTAAGCGCTGTGCGGAGGGCGGTATTAGCAGCCACACCCCCGGCGAGGATCACGGACCGCGCTCCGTATTCCTCGGCCGCGCGGAAGGTTTTTTTAACGAGTACGTCGATCGCGGCCTTTTGAAAGCTCGCTGCTATATCGCGGCGAGCCGCGGACCAACGCGGATCGGACGCGGACTTACGCGGAAAATGACCTGCCACGTTGCCGCGAAGCGGCTTTACGTGGTCGCGAACATAATACAGCACGGAAGTCTTGAGGCCGGAGAAGCTGAAGTCGTAGTTCTTGTGGTGGATCATCGGCCTTGGGAAGTTGATTGCGTTCGGGTCGCCCTTTTTCGCGAGTTTCTCTATCTCCGGGCCGCCGGGGTAGGGGAGGTCGAGGATGCGTGCCACCTTGTCGAACGCTTCGCCCACCGCATCGTCCTTCGTTTCTCCAATTTTTTTCCACTTATTCAGTTTCTCGAGGACCACGAGAATCGTGTGCCCGCCGGAGACAATTAAACCTATCGCCGGAAAATTAACTTTTAACTTTTTACTTTTAACTTTTGAGTTTTCAGTTTTCTCCTGAAGGAGAAAACTGAAAAGGTGTCCTTCCAGATGGTTTGCCCCGATGAGCGGCTTGTTATATTCCTTTGCCAATTCCTGCGCGAAATTTATTCCGGTCCAGAGAGCGGGCTCCAAGCCCGGTCCAACCGTCACTGCTATCAAATCGACCCCTAACATCAACCTCTCTGCATCTGATTTTTCGCCGTCTAATTTTAAATTTTGAATTTTAAATTTTGAATTTGAGGAATTTGCCAGTGTTACCAATTCTGCGAATAATAACGGCAAATTCCGAATGTGTTCGCGCTTTGCGAGATTGGGGACCACGCCGCCAAACGGGCGGTGGATTTCGATTTGCGAGGAGACCAAATGGGCAAGTACTTTGAACCGAGGCATATCTTTGACGCTTCCCTCAGCTTCCAAAAAGGAAATAGCGGTCTCATCGCAGGAGGTTTCAATAGCGAGGATTTTCATGCGGCAGACGTTGAAGTTGTTCTAATATAGCTCGCTGTGTGTCCCGATATTGATCAAGACAATAACGTCGCCGACCTGTTCATAATGAACTCGGACATCGCCGGTGATATCGAAACTTCTCACTCCTTTGAATTTTCCGGTCAAAGCGTGATTGTTAAGTGAATAATGAAATTGGTTTTCCATGAACACAGATAACCGTTCGAAGAATCTGCTCTGGATCTTCTTGTCGCGCTTTCGAAAAGTCTTCTTGAAATTCCGGTGGTATTCGATCTCCATCTCAGTTAATCCAAGAGAGCCCTTTTCAGGTCACGGACAGTATTGAACGGTCCAACAACATTACGCCTGTTTTTTATCTCCTCCCTGATCTTTGCGAATTCTTTTTCGGTTTCGACATTGAATTCCGGAGAAACATTGAATACGACGCGCCTCTCATCGACAAATTTCTTTAGAGTAGCGTTAATGACACTGCTCAAGTTCAGGCCCATCTCAGAGGCTAGCTTGGCCGCCTCCTCCTTGATGTTCTTGTCGATTTTTACACTCGTCGTTGTTTTCATAATACATAGTATATACTATGTATTGCACATTGCAAGAGCTAAGCTGGCAAGCATCTCATTAGTAACTAGCATCATATCCGCCTTGCGATCAATTATAGCAGCAAAACAAAAGATATCTTTTGTTTTTATTGGTAGTCCCAAGGGGAGTCTCACTGCTCGCCGCTCTTGGCGGCTGCGCTTTAAAACCCAGCGGTTTTAATATTTCCGCCACGGGAAAACTTCCGTTTCCCCGACCCCCTTCCCGTTCGCTTCCCCGGACTACAAAAATAAACCTAGTAAGGTTTATTTCGTTAGTAGACCTAAGTATATTTGACTGGAACCGAATTATCCAGGAATTGAGAGAATGGAAGCAGATTCAGACTAGTTTTGCTGCAACCTCTTAGTTCGTCCGAGTAGCCCACCATGCCACTCACTGTATTCTGGTGAATCTGACTTGGAACCGACCCCCCAGCCCAAAGAATCGGGTACTTATAGGCAATATAGTTAATGATTAGGATCCTAGAACGGGAGAGGGCGCCAGCCAAAGATACAAAATCTTTTTCAAAAGGGTGGTCTATGTCTGCATTTCTTTTTTGACTTATAGATATTCCTATATAAAACTTAGGTTAGTATCTTAATATCTTTGATACCACCCCTAATCTCGTTTGCTGCAAGCGGTTGACCACTTGCTGCAATTAGCAGCAACGAGCCGTCGAACTCGTATAACAACTTTTATTGTCTTATGAGAAAGACTTTTAGACCTGGCGAGGAAGCCAAGCGTTCAGGCCAATATGAAATTATTGGTCCACGTAGAGGCAACACAGGAAAAGAGCGCACCGTTACTAAGGGTGAGCCCTTTCCTCCTACTCCGAAGCCGGGGAGTAAATATAAACTCGTTGATCCCACTAAACACGGGAGGTAATCAACGTAGTTTGTGACGAATAATTGGGGGTGGTATTAAGGATATTATAGCAAATTATCAACCCAATTCCTTACGTCTTTTTTCTATAGCCCCCGTAAAACAAAACGTTCATTTGTAATCCAGAAAACCATTGATTTACTTGGTTATTTAACACCACAATGTCGGGTTTTGTTTTGCGGGGACTATAGCTGCTTAAATTCCTCCTTGGTCATCGGCTTATATACCGCCTTAATTAGGGTTACCAACTTTGTCGCTTGCGTAAGAGCTCCGTCATCAGAAATATCTTTACCGAATTTCTTTCGATAAATAGTCTTATACTTTTCTAGCATCTCTTTTGAGATCATAGATCACTAGCTTAGAAGATCATTAAATTCCGTATATCCTTTTGCTACTAAACGATTAATAAGATTCTTCGCTTCTTCCTTAGCTATATTCTCAGGAGCCTTTAAGGCCCTGGAAAGAATACTTCTTATCTCGCCTTTATTACCAAATATGGTCCAGCCAGGCTGATCTGGCATGACCAATTTATTGAGTATTCTTACCGCCTCAACCGGTAACACCTCAGTTATTTCAACCAATCGCTTGAATACAAAGTAATCAGACTGCGTTTCTCTACCGATTTCTAAAGCTTCTAAGTATTGGTTACTGGTCCATTTAGGATCAAATCTATCTGAAGAAAACCACCAACCAAAAGCAGACATTTCTTTCTCGTGTTCACTTTTATCTACAGAAGATTTTACTATTTCTAATCTATTTTCCCAGAGAAGTTTTAGCCTTTCTAAAGTGCTCGGATCAAAATCGCCTTCCTTGTTCTGTAGTAGGCGCCCGATAAAGCCTAAAGCGTGGCCTCTAAGGTCATCATTTGCTGCGTCCCAAAATTCTTTGAATAGGGAATCTGATAAACTTATTTGCCCTCGGCCGTAGAAAAGCATTAAATGTTCTGCCAACCTTTCATCTCTATCAGTAAATCTTTTACGCTTTTTATCTACTTTTCCTAGATTTTTTACTGCTTCCATATATTGTTCTTGAAGTAGTTTAAACGGATCATTATAGGCTGGAGTATATAGCATAAAAGTATTCCAAGCTCCTTTATAAAGTCGATCTTCTGGTTGTTTTATCGGGAAGATTTTATTTATATGATCTAATGTCCATTTTCTATCTAATAACAATAACCAAGGGAAGAATCTCGCATATACTGATCTGACTGCAATAGAAGGATCATTCTGAGGATCTAAATGCCATTCTAAAGTTTCCCGCACCTCAGGCATTAATAAGAATCCCTCCTTAATCTTTTCTTCACCATTCGGCTGATCTTTAACATATCTATATACCCAAAGAGCATATTCAATAACTGCATTCATGGCTTCACCACGAGTGGTATTTATTGCCAGGTGGTAGGCATCGTCTGTATTTTCCTCGCGTTTAATCTCATCGTCTGGAGTAGGATCGGGATCAAGAGTTATCTCTTTAAGAATTTGCCAAACTTTATCGCGAAGTTCATAAGGAATTTGATTATCATTCGCTCCTCTGGAAATTAGAGATGCGATAGCTTTTCTCGTCCAACTCCAATCAGGATCTTGATCCATTACTGTTCCTTTTCTTCCTAATATCTCCCTCGGTTGTCGAACAACCCATAGTGCCAACTCAAGGACTGGAAGCCAATATAGCTTATAATCATTTTGAATTATTTCAGAGAATGTTTGGATATAAGTTCTGACATATGTTGGGTCTAATTCTTTAAATTTCTCTGCGATTATAACAAAGTAATCTGGCTTAGATTTTATTGCTACTCCAAGCTCTCTCCCTAAACCTTCTTTGGTTGCACCAAAGCCATGAGAATCCTCCTTAGGTTCCCAAGTTTTAAGAATATGAATCATTTTATCTACGTCCATATTGATTAAGTCTTCAGCTTTAAATTCGCTAGTAGGACCAATCCATTCAGTTCTGTATGCAGCGAAATCCGGATGTTCTGGTTCCCCATACTTACTAATAAAATCAATATATCGGGTTCCCCAGATATCTGTTAAATCATCTTTTATATGTGAGAGACGATCTCTTTGCCAAACCTCTTTAAATTTCCTTGCCCTATCTGCTTCTATAGGATTCTCTCTATTTTGTTCCTCAATATGTTCTGTAATAACTTTAGCCTTATCAATCCAATCTAGTATTTTTTCCTTTTGCTCTCTGCTCAGCAAATGGAATCCCTTATTCATCAGCCGGGCGTATTCATGTTTAACATCAGAACTATCGAAAAGAGTCAGGTCAAGTAAATACTTATTCAACCACTTTATTGATTTTTCTGGATACTCGCTTAAGAGGTATAAAGCTATTCTGCGGAAAACTGTCCATTTTTTGCTTTCTAATTCTTCTATAAGATCTTCTACTATTGTTGGATTTTCCTGAATCATCTTTAACCCAATATCCCTAATCGCTGTTATAAGAGCATCCTCAATATTTTCGCGGTCCCTATTTTGGTCATGATCCTCAATTGCTGGCCGCGAAATATAAGACAGATCTTCATAGTTATCAATATTATCCTGGCGCGCTTCACGTCTTAATTTAAAATATTCAGAAAGTAATTCAGAAACTAGAGAGAAGGAATATTTAGGATTAAGTTGTATTAATGTCTGAAACTCTTTTTCTAAAAACTCATTATAATGCCAATGGTCTAGTCGCGTTTTTGGATCTCGAAGTGAAATATATTCGTCAGTGGTTATAGGGCTAGAATTAGGGAGAATCTCTAAAAGTGTTTTCGCAATTTCGAAAGCTTTATCTTCTTTACCGTCTTCGATGAATTTATTCATTAATATTGTACTAGGCTCTAATAGGGTGCTCTGAAAAAACTGATGATCTACCTTTAACCATTTCCTAATCTTGTCACTTACTGTCTCTCTTTCGCTGCTAGGCAAAAGAGACGCTATTCTCAACAGACTTGATCTAACAGTCGAATTATCTGTATCTTTGATTTCTCGCAAGACCTCGGCGACTAAGGATGGATTTATGGTGGCCATTTTCTCCAAATAAACAGTTGCAGCCCAAGGCATATGTCTTACAGTTCCTTCTTCGGGATTTTGTTCTGCCAGCGGAGGGTCCAAGAACATCTCCTTTTCTTTAAGTAAAGGAAGCCATTTAGGATTCTCCAACTGGCTAAAGAATTTTTGGTGAGCGACAAAGTTATTTGGAATATTCGATTTAATTATTTTTGCATCTGATTCGGTTGGATTAGCTTTCTGAACCAATACATCAATCGATGCGAAAACTTTAGTGTATTGAGTTTCAAACCTATCTAATACATTGCCCAAAATAATTTGCATTCTAGACCAAAGTTCTAAGAAAACCTGATCCAATGGCCTTGCGGCTTCGAGATTATTTCGGTGAGCGTATCTTTGCAGGCCATTCTTACCAGGCAATTCAAGCCAGACTTTAGAAATTAAATCAGATTCATTAAAACCAAGGGCTTTTAAAATTAATTCGATTTCTTGCCTGTGTTTTTCTTCTTCTTTCAATCCTTCTTTCTCCTGAGTTGGGCCAGTCACAGACTCTAGAACATCGCGTAGAGCGCTCTCGATTTCTCGTAGTAGATGCGCAACGATATGAGTAACCGCAACAAAAGAAGGATCTATGACTAGATGTCTGCAGGCATCTTTATAAAATGCAGCCGCTCCGGGTCCAACCAGCCTATTAAGACGTTCATAAATTATTTCTTGCCGATCATCCAGTTTGAAAGGAAGCTTCTTGGGGCTATTGGAATTTGGGGAAATCTCATCATTTGCCATATAAAGTTTTTAACCAGATTAGGCTCAAATATAGCGCTATGAGATGCTAAATACAATATTCCAGTATAAATTTTATTAATAACACTTGCCGTCAAAGAATAGGCCATCAACAAGATCGCACATTTCATGTTGACGCATGGTTTCAGAAAACGATGGTGTTGGTGGAGCAGAATAAGAAGGTGGCGGGGAATAGGGAGATCCCTCGTTGTATCCGTCATACCAGCCCTGTTTAAATCCTATTCTTTGGCCGGCTAATTCTAAGCACAATTCGGCTGTAGCCATGTCTTTTGGTTTATCTGCGCATGTCTCAATAAAATACCTCTCGCTCCTAGCATGCTGCTCACTATTCGCTCTAATCCACTGATCTTTATTTTTGTAATAATATCTTTTTTCTCCTTCTTGGTTAGTAATATAAAGTGTAGCCCATCCATTCTGATCCGCTTCCGGAAAATGTTTATTTTCTAATTCTTGCCACGTTGCAAAAGGAGGAGGTACAGGCGTTGGTTTAGGAATAATTTTGGGCGCAGCAACTGGAGGTGTCGATAGTTTTGGCTTGGCGCTAGACTGATCGTTCTTCTTTTTCAGTTCCTCTATTTCTCTTTTCAATTTAATTATCTCTGCTGATTTATCACTAGTATCGGGAGGAATATTCGAAGCTTCAGTTAAAGAAGGCGGGATAGCTGGTGGAGCTATAGTTTTATTGAAAACTTTCCAAGAGAATGGATTCCACCACGCTGCATTGGCAATCGAAGGAAACCCAAAAGACAAAACAACTAAGATTATTATTGCGGATATTGTTTTTTTCATGGTTATCGAGAGGATCTATCTCTACTCTTCTTAAATAATTTTTTACTCATGATTAGAATCCATAGCTATCAACACTCTCATAGTTCTCACTTGGAAAATCGTAATCAGGTTTAACATCACTTCTCACCATGAGCCACCATAGAAGAAGCACCCAAAGTCCCCAAAAAATAATTGGAGCCAGAATTTTATGACTTTCTACAAATGTAACAACTGGATGTTTTTCATTTCTTTTTCTTTCGATTTGTTCTGCTTCCGCCTTTTCTTTTTGTAGGATCAGCGATTGATTAACTTTATACCTTACCACTTGATCACGCTCAATATCGCTCATAGCAGCCCATTGAGCCTGTTCCTTTTCTATTTTTTCGAAAACCTCTTCAGCGACACTTTTATTTTTCATATTCATTTAAATTTTCTATAAAAACACAAAACTCCACGCCGACCTGATGCCTTGCGGCATCCACACCCTTTCGGGTGTGACCTCTCATCGAAGTTGGCCAAACGTGGAGTTTGGTATCGATGAGAGGATTCTTGAGCCATGCCAGCATTACTACTGGTTTAGGCTACTTTCTTATTAAATTGTGTTGTAAATATACCCCAAAGACCTTATCCTGACAATAATGCGCCAAAAGAAATATCTCACAAAAAATAAAGAAAAATGGTTGGAGATTCTACAATTGATATTAAGAGATGATTTTAGTGAAGACGTTGCAACTCTACGAAATAAGTATCCAGGTGCAATATCTCCTATTCTGACTTCAAAGCCTGGAGAATTTAAGCTTTTCCCTGGAGTTTCTGTAGAAGAATTTCAACGAGACATTAGAAGCCTTCTTAGTAAGTTCGAGCTACATGATGGGTGGTTCGATTTTATCAAAAAATATATTATAGAGAACGATTTCCTCCCACAAGATGACTATGATCCAGATGGTGTAATATTAGAAATAAATAATCCTGAAGATGGATCACATGGAGCAAATATATTATTGCATCAATATCTAACTTTAGAAGATATCAAAAGAGCCTGGCCACTAATCAAGACAGAGGCCGGGGTAGTTTTGGCTAAGAAAAGAAAGGGGCGCAGATCAGAGTTTGAGAGAGATTACGAAATTTATAAGATGAAAGAGAGCGGTAAAACCATAAGACAGATCGGTGGAGAATTTTCCAAAAGGGGTGTGGATTTAGAGCATTGGGTAATTATAAACGCTATATCAAAGATGAAGAAAGCCCTGAGGATTAAGAAAAAAATAGATAAATTAAGGACTTAATAATATCAAATAAGAGGATCGTTATCTGTTGGGACATAGCTTCTAGACACGTATAAACTGCAACCATAAATATGTTGCAGTTTTTAGGTTTTTGCGCCACCTAAATCTCCTCTTCGCAGGGTGGGATGGCGCAAAAGCCTATCCTGCGAAGAGGATTTTTATGTTAAGTCTAAATCGCGTAAAAGAATTGATTAGAGATGAAACTTTATCTGATGATAAAGCAGAAGAAATACGTGATGAGATGCGTTGGCTGGTGGAGTTTATTTTTCAGAAAATTAAAGAAGATAAAAAATAATAAACAAAATCATGAACAATAAGGAATCTTTAGCTGAAGATATAGAGTTTTTACAACTTATACAAGGGGCGCTAAAGATTACCTATGAAAAAGATTTCTCAATTAAACAAATTCAAGAAGCATACCTAATTGCTGAGCTTACCACTGCCATTTTTCGGGATTCTCTTGAGAAAATTTATCGGGAAAAATATGGCAGTAAACAAAAATGAATATGAAAACTGATACGAGACAAATTAAAACCGCCCTACCTATGGGGAAATTGCTTGAACATTATCAAGCAGTGAAAACATCCGTAAATCAGTATTGGTGTATTTCGCATGAGCAAGGAGGACGTGGAACCGGACATAAAACCCCTTCGCTTGCATTACACCCGAACAGTCAAACCATTTCTTGTATGTCTCAAAGGTGCTTTGAGGGCGAAAATATTTTTGGTGTAATAGCAAAACAAGAAGGATTAGATATAAAAAAGGATTATCCGAAAGTTCTTAAAATTGCCGCAGGTATAGCCGGCGTGCAAATAGAAGATGCAATGCCACAGCAGAAAAAATCACTGAAGTTTATAAACCTTACTGATGAACACAGCCTCTACCTCAAAAAACGCGGATTGGAACAAGAAACAATCTCTAAAATGAGCTTAGCAAGCAGCTATGACCATATTCTCTTTCTCTACTATGATCGTGAAGAGGTGTCCGGATATAAAGCAAAAACCATAATTCCAAAAAAGATGCAGGATGAGCATAAGAAGAATAATCCGAAGTGGCTTTCTTATTATATTAAGCCCAAAAAGCACGACATCTGGACCGTAGGCGGCATACATAACAAGAAAATAATTTATCTTGTTGCCGGCGAATACGATACTGCAATTTTATATCAAGAAGTTAAAAAGAAAGGATTAGAGGATGAAATTGGAGTTGTTACTCTTACAACCGGCGAGACAACAGCGATATCTTCAAATATACTCAAATTTTTTACAACTCTTACTAACATAGAGTGGAGAATTATTTACGATTTTGATGACACTGGTTTAGATAATGCGCCTATTCGGGCAAAAGAACTTTCAGCGACAGGAAGAAAGGTCTCTATGTTTAGGTGGGAAGACGCGATGAATCCCAACAAAAAGGCTGGTTACGACATAAATGATTATTTCCTTGAAATTGGCAACATAGACATATTCCTCGATCTCAAAAACTTTCAGGAGTTTAACGAGGGTGCGACGACTATTGATTTTGTTGAAGAGCGTTACTATGGCAATGATACAGCTTATGTATATAAAATCGATAATTATATTTGGGAGTTAATTCATAGCACGGTAAAAATAAGAGATAGTAATAATAAAATCATCTATGAAAAGAAATTCAATACATCTCTTATCATATCCGACAAAACGCAATCGGCATTAGTCCGAGATTTAGTTACGCTAAAAATGTACAACAGGAATGAGGCGAGGATGCTTATTCTATCTCTTGCTGCCCGATTTCTAAACGACAAACACCCCGACAACAAAAACGTACAGGAGGAAGTAAAACTCCTTGATAGAGACATAGACTTGGAAGAGATACACGCAGCTATCTCAAAAATAGGCGTTACTTCAAAAGAACTTATCGAAATTGAGATGGCCGCTAGTATTTCCTGTGCACTCAATTTGAATGTTCCGCTTTGGCTCCTTGTCATTGGTAATCCGTCATCTTTAAAAACAGAGGGTCTAAAACTTTTCCGATGCTTGGATAAAGAAAGGGTAATTTATTTAAGTACGATGTCTGAAAACGCTTTCGCTTCCGGCTATATGCCGCCCGATGGATCAGATCCGAAAGATTTACTGACCATTCTTGATAAAAAGATTCTGCTTATCCGTGATCTTACAACTCTTTTTTCACTCAACGAGGAAACGGTTAAAAAAATCCTTGGGGATCTTACAAGTATCTTTGATGGAGAATTTGAAAAGTTTACTGCTACAAGGGGTTTGATGAAATACAAAGCTGCCTTTCCACTTATCGCTTGCATAACCCCTGCGATATTGAGTAAACACCATAACTATGTTAATCAATTGGGATCTCGTTTCCTCACTTACAGGATCCCTAATTTAACCGAAGCGGACAGTAAAAGAGGATATGACATTGCATGGAATAACGAAGATCGTTCGAAAAATATAAAAACAGCGGCAATTCTTGTATCTTCTTTTTGCGATAGAATAATAAAACGGTTTGATGCGGGAGCGCCGCTACCGACAATTGATGATAATCTGGTACGCGAGTGGTTGAATGATGGGGCTGAATTCATCAGAAGAGTTAGGGGTATAGCAATCACAAAGGCAGAAACCTTCAAAAATGAAGATGGAAAGGACATAACTTTCTATGACCGTCTGGACACACAAATAGAAGAGCCATGGCGCGCGCTTAATCAGTTGCGAAACTACGCTATTGCGCTTGCAGTGCTCCGGAATAAAATCGCCGTATCGATGGATGAATGCAGAACATTGTTGCCACTGGTTCGCTCGGCAGCACAAATTGACAGGGCAGAAGTATTAAACGCTCTCATCGATAACGCTGGCATCACAATAAACGAACTGTCCAAAAAAATCGACAGATCATCTAAAACGACATCTAGAAAACTAATCGAATTGGAAATGCTGGGCTTGGTGTTTCGTTATCATTCGCCGAATATGCCTTCAGGAAGTAAAGCTCCTTGGCTATGGTCTATAGAATCGAAATTCAGTCGTCTTTTAGAAAAACAAAGCAAAGTAATCCCACCCTCTTCGGAGTTTATGTCTATAGGAGAAGATGGGGCTGCTTTGCCCTCATTGCTCGATGACATTAAGGACAAAAACTCCGAAGAGGGTGGAGAAACTACTTAAAAATGGCTAAATTCTACAAAGATATCAAAGTGATCAAATGGTGTCGGAAGTGTACCGTGGAATTTCGCCCCATTCGCTATACATGGCAGAACCAGCGCTTAATATGCACAAAATGTGTAGCTAAAGAGATCACTGTTTGGCGCAAGAAGAATCCGGATAAATGGCGCGAGATCGTGCGCCGGTACAGGAAGAAGGCGCGATCAAAGCGCCTGCCGTGGGTTGTTAATGCCTATTTAAGCTGGAAACGCTGGGTAGCAAATAACCCACAAAAACGTAAGGATATTGCTAAAAGGTCGTATCATAAGAACAAGAGCCTCGGTACATGAACTGTTTATATACATTGTCAAAGAGCTTTGCTTCAGCGATTAGAATAGTGATTGCGCGCACGGACTGGTACCCCTTATTACGTTTGACATTACATACACTGTCAAAGAATTTGCAAGGAAGCAGTACAAACGTTATTATAAGATCGTACCCCAATTTAATAGCGTTATTCCGAGGAGATTTTTTATTCCCGCGCTGCCCTAAAGGGGCGGTCTGCCAACGAGGGAACTCTTCGGAGCAACTGAATTGGGGTACCAGACCGTCCCTTTAGGGTTTTTAGAAACATGAAAGGAATAATTTACACAAGAGTATCAAGCAATGAGCAGGTCAAAGGAACCTCTTTAGACGATCAAGAGAGGCGCTGTCGTGAATACTGTGAAAATAAGGGTATCGAGATTCTAAAGATTTTTAGAGAAGAAGGAGTATCTGCAAAATCTACAGAACGAGAAGAGCTTCTAAAGGCTGTAAATTTTTGCAGCAAAAACAAAGGAACTATTCAAGCGTTTGTCGTGTTCAAGGTAGACAGATTCGCGAGGAATACTCAAGATCACTTCGCAGTTAGGAAAACATTAATGGATTACAATGTTACCCTACATTCTGTTACTGAAGCTATTGGCACTAATCCAGCAGAGGAATTTATGGAAACCCTCCTAGCGGCTAGCGCTACATTTGATAATCGTATAAGAGCGCAAAGATGCAGCGCAGGAATGCTAGCAAAACTTAAACAAGGTCTTTGGCCTTGGAAATCAGCTTTAGGATATAGAAGGCTACAAGTTAGAAAACATGGACTAAAAAGAACGGAACCAGATCCACCAGACGAGAAAATCTTTCCTATCATACAAAAGGCTCTAAAGGAATTTGCAAAGGGCTTATATTCGGAAACAGACATTGTAAGGATGCTTAAGCAAGACGGCTTAGAGGAACTATCCGGCCGAAAAGTTACCTCGCAATCAGTTGATAAAATGCTTAGCAAATACCTGAGGTTCTACGCTGGCATACTGGTTAATCCTTGGGCTGGTCCAGGCGAAGAAAGGGAAATTACCGGGTTGCATAAGCCAATGATAACGAGAGAAGAGCTTTATCAAATACAGGCTATCAAGTCTGGTAAGAAAGTTAGATTTACGTATGACAGATATAACCCGGAGTTTCCTTTGAGAAGGCTTATCTTGTGCGCCTCTTGTAACGAGACTATGACTGGCAGTTCTCCTAGAGGTAATGGCGGCAAATACTCTTATTATCATTGCAAAAGTAAAGATTGTGAGAGATTTGGAAAGAGTTTAGATAAGGTAACGGTTGAGAAAGACTTTGTTGCATACTTGCAAAAGATAACACCTAACGAAGATTTCCTAGCGGTATTTAACGAAACAGTTATAGATTTTTGGAATGAAGAGAAAGGCAAGATCTCTACAGAAACTAATAAATACGATAAGCAGATTAGCGCTCTGGAAGCCAGAAAGAAAAGAATTTGCGAGATGCGCGAAGAGGGATCTTATACTATCGAGGAATTTAAGGAACGAAAAGAGGAAATTGATAACCAGATAATGGCCGCCAGAATCTCACGTAATGAGTCTAATATTGATCAGTTAGATATTGAGACTACTCTTACGTATGCGACTAACTGTATAAGAGATTTGGGCCGGCAATGGTTTGATGTGTCGCCACTGCTAAAAAGGCAGTTCCAAAAACGTGTATTGCCCGAAGGAGTGCCTTACAGCAAGGAAAATAAATTTGGAACCGCCAAATTAGGCTATATCTATGAGCTTAATCGGGAATATGTTGCAAACAATTCTAATTTTGTAGTCCCAAGGGGAATCGAACCCCTATTTTGTCCGTGAAAGGGACATGTCCTAGCCGTTAGACGATGGGACCTATACATTAACTACGCGATTAGGTATTGGTGCGATTCTAATGAAAAAGCTGCTTTTTGTCGAATTTTCACTCAACCAATTTCCGACCCTACTTCACGTCGCAGAGGGGGACCGCGAACGGGCAAGTCGGAAATTGGTTGAGTGAAAATAAAGGTTCCGCATGGCAAGCCCCGCGGTATTTGTTGGGACTCGCTCAGGCTCGCGCACTCACGCGTAAAGAGCGCGAGGTACCTGCCCCGTGGCGAAGCTTTACGGGGTTAAACCTTTGTTCCAACGTGGCTCGACTAAGCTCACCACAAGTCGCTCGGCCCAAATGGAAATGAGTACATTTCCATTTGGCTCTCTCGCTTGTCGGAATAAAAAATCCCCGGTCCTAGATTCATCCTCTGCCGGCTGGCGGATGATACATATTCTAGGAAACGGGGGTCAGTTAAGCTTGTGCGTTCAAATAACCGATTGGTTAGATTTATTCGCATGCCTGCGCTGATGCAATATTGGATCTTTTCAGGCCTCCGGGCTCTCCGATGGCGACCTGGAAGGCATAGAGTTGTCCGATCGTCAGGTCGTCAAATATCATCGATGTTCCAGAGACCGAAGCGCGTTCTTCAAAGATTATCATGCCAGCCTCGCCGTCCCATTCGGTACCGTAGATGGTATATGCGGCAGGCTGGGATTCGTCTGATCTGCTTGGGGGCCACCAGCTAAGCGCTATTCGTCCTTCGCCGATCGGGATGGCAATCAGATCCTCGGGGCCGCCGTCTTCGCCATCACCGTCCTGCCATGGCGGTAGGCATTGTTGGTTTGTGCCGCGGTTTTTGTAGGAATGTATGACTTTCTTCGGTAGGCCACCCAAGCAGCCAGAGAAGGAGAATGCGATCAGGGCCGCAACGGCCAATGTCATGATGAAGAGTTTCGATTTCATTGTTAGCCCTCCGAAACGTATGAAATTGTGAATGAACACATGTCCGCCTTTGGGGGCAGACATGTGTCGTCCGCCGCTCATCAGATTGGATATGGGGACAATATAACAATTTACTAAATCTGTCAAAAATAAAATCCCCGTCCCTAGATTCATCCTCCGCCGGCTGGCGGATGATACATATTCTAGGAAACGGGGTTGGGAAAAGGAGGGGGTCGATGCCGGAGGGCTTAGCCCGGATTTCCGTAGGTCGGGTCGTAGGCTTGGACCATGTGGAGCTCAGTCGGCTTTTGAAGCCGGATCTGGAAGTATTCCGCATCCCGCGGCACGGTATTCCACTGCCAGCCTTCAGAGCTGGAATAGGTGCTTGGGTACGAAAAACACCAGTAGTAGCCCGACCCATCAGGGTGGTTTGAGAGACACGTGTGGTAGTCCGTTCGGGGCGCGTTCATGAGCACCACGTACGAGCCGGTGCCAGGGCCATTATCGGGCAGCTTGCGCCAGGCAGTCGTGAGGTTATCTTCCATCTCCACCTGCATTTCCGTGACGTTGAGGTAATGGTCCGGTACGGGAGCAAGCGTACTGAGCTCAGCCAGCTGGGCCTGCAGTGTAGCGACCTGTGCTTGCAGCTCCTCCGCGGTCAGGGGGCCGATGCCCTCCGTGTTGCTGCGGTACTCATAGCAGAGCTCGCCGTACCAGGCGTTGCGCTTGCAGACAGCATACAGCTGACTCTCACAAGCTTCACCTTGCCAGGATTTGTCAGCGCAGGCTTTGAGCGCGTCCAGGTTTTCTTCTCCCGCGAGCGTCTCGTAGAGGTCAAGGCAGTACCTGAAGAAGGTGCACTGCTTCGCCTTCGCGAAGACCTGGCTCTCATAGAGGTCCGCACAGGCTTCTCCGATCCAGTTTGTTGCCTTGCAGCCGTACGTGTCACAGGCTCCTCCGATCCAGTTTGTTGTTGTTTCCTTGCAGCCGTACGCGTTCACGGCGCCGGTGTTCTCCTCATCTGGGCTGTTCGCACAGCCGGCGAGGGCGATCAGGGCCGTAATGGCCAGTGTCATAGCGATGGTTCGCATGTAGGTCAGTCCTCCAAAACTTTTTGAGTTGTGAACGAGCTGGAATATCCGCCTGGTGAGGGCGGACACTTGCTCGTCCGCCGCCCACAAAGTTGGATAAGCGGAGTATATAACAACTAGTAGTATTTGTCAACAGAACGTATACTAAAAACCAATGGATTCCCAAGATATTCGCCGAAAATTATGAAGAACAAAAGAAATAATTTCGCCTTTATAGATGGAGCAAATCTTCATAGGGGTATAGATAATTTAGGTTGGAAACTTGATTATTCCCGCTTTAGAGTTTTTCTATCTGAGAAATATTCCGTTGCTAAGGCTTATATATTTATAGGAATGATTCCGAAAAACAATGATTTATATACCAAACTACAGGAAGCTGGATTTACTTTAATTTTTAAAGAAGTTGTTTATGATCCAGATGGGAAAGCTAAGGGGAATTGTGATGCTGATTTAGTTTTAAAAGTCACTCAAGAAATTTATGAGGAAGCTTTTGATGAAGCGGTTATTGTTTCAAGTGATG
>Ga0209541_10004892_pt1 | contig 23599 bp, 36 predicted proteins | sample RifCSPlowO2_01_FD_184027 | JGI IMG/M metagenome (GOLD analysis project Ga0209541, IMG submission 184027) | Groundwater microbial communities from Rifle, Colorado - Rifle CSP2_plank lowO2_0.1 (SPAdes) (version 2) | ecosystem: Environmental > Aquatic > Deep subsurface > Groundwater | place... | reverse complement strand
AGGAAATTGAATCGAACTGCAAGGAGATCATGCCGAAAAAGTAAAGAAAGAGCTCATAAAACTCGGGTTCAATCCAGATTCGATCAGAATAATATGAATATCAAGAAAATAAACAAATACGAGTTCATTGGATCTAGATTGGAAGTTGCAGATTCAAAAAATAAAACTCTTGTGGGTTTGAAAGGAAAAATAGAAAATGAAACAAAAAATATGTTCATTTTGGACACCGGAAAAAGAATCATTAAGTCAGAATCAATATTTAGAATCAAACTTGGAGGCAAGACACTAGAAATAAACGGGAAAATTCTGGTTGGCAGACCGGAAGAGCGTATTAAAAAAGATATAAAATGAAAGTTAAAACAAAATCACAGGGATTAAGGGAAAATTTGAGCTTGCGTGGAAGAACATTTTCAGGCATTGTAATATCGAGAAAAATGCATAAAACTGCAAAGGTCCAGTGGGAAAGGACTTACCTTATTAAGAAATATGAAAGATATGAAAAGAGAAAGAGCAGTGTAATGGCGCACATACCAGATGATATTGAAGTAAATGAAGGAGATAAAGTCATAATAAAAGAATGCAGACCAATAAGCAAAACAAAACATTTTGTGATAATTAAAAATGAAAGCAACTAAATCAAACATAACAAGATCATTGCAGATAGGATCTAGGATGGAAGCTTGCGATAATTCAGGAGCTAAAATAATACAGATAATCTCAGTTAAAGGCCATAAAACAACGAAAGGAAGAAGACAAGCTGCAGGCGTCGGAGATTTTGTCACAGCATCAGTTAAAACAGGGCTTCCATTAATGAGAAAGCAAATAATCTATGCAATCATTGTAAGGCAGAAAAAAGAATTTAGAAGGCACGATGGGACAAGAATCAAGTTTGAGGATAATGCAGCTGTTGTACTAAAAGACGAAAAAGGAAATCCAAAAGGAACATTAATCAAAGGTCCAATAGCGAAAGAAGCTGTTGAAAAATGGCCGGCAATTGGAAAAATTGCATCAATAGTGGTTTAAAATGAAAAAGAAATTTTCAAATTCATGGAAATCAAGCAAACAGGTAAGAAAGCAGAGAAAGTTTAGATACAACTCTCCTCTGCACATAAAGCATAAATTCCTTTCAGCTCACCTGTCAAAAGAGCTGATTAAAAAATACAAAATGAGAAACATTCCGGTAAGAAAAGGCGACACAGTGAAGGTTTTGAGAGGCCAGTTCAAAAACCATACTGGAAAAGTGCAAAAAGTGCTTTTACGAAAGTCAAAAGTTCACATAGAAGGAGTTGAAATGATAAAGAAAGACGGAGCAAAAACATACTATCCTGTTCATGCTTCAAACTTAATGATAAATATTTTAGAGTTAAATGATAAAGAAAGACAAAAAATATTGCAGAGGAACATAAAATGAGCAAACGACACCTTAAAACAATGGCTGCGCCAAAATCTTGGCCGATAGAAAGAAAGAGTAATGTATGGATTGTCAGGCCAAATCCTGGGGCGCATTCTTTAGACCGAAGCATGCCAATTTCCTTGATATTAAAGTTGCTAAAATATGTTGATACAACAAAAGAGATCAAGCAGATTATCAATAGAAAAAAAGTACTGATAAACGGAAAGCCAATAAGTGATATTAAGTTCCCTGCAGGATTATTTGATGTTATAACTTTCACAGATATTGAAGATTCTTATAGGATATTATTGAATAGAGTAGGTAAATTAACTCTAAAAAAGATAAGCAAAGATGAAGTAAGCATCGTCCCCCAGAAAATTGTAAGCAAGACTCTGCTAAAATCGGGGAAGCTTCAGTTAAACTTCAATAACGGCTATAATTTAATCATTAAAGAGGATAAATACAATACAAATGATGTGTTGATAGTTGAAAAAAACAGTGTAAAGCAGCATATTCCATTTGAAAAAGGCTCTATTGTTTACATAACTAAAGGAAAAAAGCTAGGACAGGTTGCTAAGATCTCCAATATCTATAAAGAAGCTGAGCTTAAAAAACAGGTGGAGCTGGAAATCAACAAGGGCAAATTTAGCATACCAAAATCATATGTATTTGTAATAGGCAGGGACAAGCCGGTAATTTCAATAGATTAAAATGAATAAAATGCAGGAAATTAGGATAGAGAAGCTGACATTTAATATGGGAGTTGGAGACTCAGGCTCAAAGTTGGATAAAGCTATGAAATTATTAAATACATTAACAGGACAAAAACCTATAGCAACAAAAGCTAAGAGAAGAATCCCTACATGGGGATTAAGGCCGGGACTGACTATCGGTGCCAAAGTAACGCTAAGAGAAAACAAAGAAGAAGTATTAAAGAGAATGCTTGAAGCAATGGGAAATAAGCTGGAAATATCCAAGATTGGAGAAGGAACATTTTCATTTGGAATACCCGAGTATCTCCAGATTCCTGATGCAAAGTATGATGTTGAGATTGGTATGATGGGTTTGGGAGTCACCGCAACTCTGGAAAGGCCAGGTTATAGGATCAAGAGAAGATTGAATAAAAAGCATATCCCAAAAAGACATCTCATCTCACAGAAAGAGACTATTGAATTCCTTAAAACAAAATTTAATGTTCAATTTGGAGAAGAATAACATGACAGCAAAAAATGCAACAAAAATGATGAAACAGCTTGAAGGAAAGCCTGCTAAATTGGAGAAATTCAAGAAGCATAATCTTCCGATGAAGAGGACTTTTGGAAGAGGATCAAAGAAATGCAAAATATGCGGAAGGAGAGGAGCTCATGTCAGCAAATATGGATTAAACTTATGCAGGCAGACATTCAGGGACATTGCTGAAAAAATAGGCTTCACGAGGTATTCATAAAATGGCACTCAATGACACATTATCAAATGCGCTTTCAAAGATAGATGACTGTGAAAGAACAGGAAAGAAAGAAGTGCTCATCGTTCCTACTTCAAAGATTATAAAAAGAATTTTAGAGCTGATGAATGAAAGGCATTATTTAGGAAATTACGAATTGACAAAAACAAACAGGGGGGAGATGATTAAATTGAACCTCTTGGGTAAAATAAACAAGTGCGGTGTTATCAAGCCTAGATTTAGTGTAAAGAAGGATGGTTTTGAGAAATTTGAAAAAAGATTCTTGCCGGCTCAAAATTTTGGCGTTTTGATAGTTTCAACATCAAAAGGAATCATGATCCACGAAGAAGCAAGAGAAAAAGGACTCGGAGGAAAATTACTAGCATACGTCTACTAAGATGAAATTAGCAGAATTAAAAAAAGAAATTGAAGTTCCAGCAGGAGTGGAAGTTAAAGTAGATGGAAGAACTATGATTGCTAAAGGTCCTAAGGGAGAGAGTGCAAAAATATTTGCATATCCAAAAATGAGAATCTCTGTTGAAAATAATAAAGTTGTTTTATCAGTAAGAAAAGCAGATAAAAAAGACAAAACAATGCTCGGAACTTTTAATGCTCATGTTAAAAATCTTGTTAATGGTGTTGAAGGCGGATTCACATACAAATTAAGAATATGTTCAGGGCATTTCCCTATGAATGTAAAAAACGAAAAAAACATTGTTACAATAAGCAACTTCATGGGGGAAAAAATACCGCGGAAAGCAAAGATATTATCGGGAGTTAATGTAGACATACAGGGCGATATAATCACTTTGACAGGGGCAAACAAGGAAAATGTAGGACAGTCTGCTGCTAATATCGAATTGGCAACAAGAAGAACAGGATTCGATAAAAGAGTATTCCAGGATGGATGCTACATAATCGAAAAATCAGGTAGGGAGCTGTAATGGGAAGAAGATTTTTACGCCAGGATTTGAATAATACAAAAGGGTTAAAGGCAAAATGGAGAAAGCCTACAGGAAGGCATTCAAAGCTCAGACTGAACAAGGCAGGTCATTGGAAAAAGCCGTCTCCAGGGTTTAAAAGAGCTCTTGTTGACAGGTACAAGCACCCTTCCGGATTGTACGCAGAAGTTGTATCCAATATTAGCCAGTTGTCAAATCTCAAAGGCAAAGGAGCTTTGATATCTTCCACTTTAGGCTTGAAAAAGAAGCTCGCGATTTTAGAAAAGGCAAAAGAGCTTAAAATCACGGTCCTTAATGTAAAAAATGTTGAAGAATTTATAAAGAGCTCATCAGAATTATTGCATAAAAGAAAAGAAGAAAAGAAGAAAAAGCAGACTCATAAGAAAAAATCACGTGAAGAATCGCTAAAGAAAGCTGATAAAAAAAGCGAAGAGAAAAAAGATGAAAACAAGGAAGCAAAAAATGTAAAATTAGCTCCTGAATCAAAGGAAACCGCTCAAGCAGTGTCTCAAAAAGATATAAAACCTTCAAAACAAGTGCACCATATCAGTGCACCTCAGCAAAAATGAAATTTACTACCCAGAAAAGAATTGCAGCGCAGATTTTAAGAGTTGGAACAAGCAAAGTTTGGTTTGATCCTGATAAGCTTTCAGACATCAAGGAAGCAATAACAAAGTCTGATATCAGGTCTTTGATAAGTGCAGATTCAATATCTGCTAAGAAAAGCAACTTCCACTCAAGAGCTGGGGCAAGAAGATTGAAGATTCAGAAGAGGAAAGGAAACAAGAAAGGTTCAGGTTCAAGAGAAGGAAAGACTACAGCAAGATTATCAAGAAAAAGAGTTTGGGTTGCAAAGATTCGTCTTCAGAGAGGCTTCTTATCCGAGCTGAAGCAGAAAAAATTATTAAAAAATTCGGATTACAGGGATTTATTGGCAAAAGCAAAGGGAGGATTCTTCAGAAACAAGAGACACATAAAATTGTATCTTGAAGAAAGAAGTTTATTTAATAAAAATGCGTAAAAATATGCTTTTCAGAAGGAAAAAGGAAGGAAAAACAGACTACAAGAAAAGATTAGCTCTGCTAAAATCGAAAAAACCTAGATTGGTAATCAGAAAATCATTGAATAACGTTATTCTGCAGATAATAGAGTACGAAAAATCAGGCGATAAAATCTTGATATCCGTTCATTCAAACTCTTTAAAGAAATTGGGATGGAACTCACACAGAGGGAATACCTCTTCAGCTTATTTGACAGGATTGATATGCGGCTATAAAGCGCAATCAAAGAATATAAAGGAAGCAGTTTTAGATTTAGGCCTTGCTCCGTCAATTCATGGCTCAGTTTTATATGCTGCACTGAAGGGAGTAATAGACTCAAATTTAAAAGTTCCAGCTTCAAAAGAAATATTTCCTAAAGAAGAAAGGATAGAGCAGAAAAGTAATTTCAAAGAAATAAAGGAGAAAATTAGCAGGTTGCAATGGTAAACAAAAAAACTAAAAGAGATACTGAGCCTCCAAGAGGAGTTTCAAGGAAAATCTTTGACAAGGAAAACTGGACGCCAAAAACCGAACTAGGCAGGAAAGTAAAATCCGGAGAAATAAAATCAATAGAGGAAATAATGACTTCAGGAAGGAAAATACTTGAATCTGAAATCGTTGATGCACTATTGTCCAATCTTGAATCTGAATTCATTTATGCAGGCCAGTCAAAAGGTAAATTCGGCGGCGGAAAAAGAAGCATCTGGAGGCAGACGCAGAAGAAAACAAAAGAAGGAAACAAGCCTAAGTTCACTGCTCTGACCGTAGTTGGAAATCGAGATGGTTATGTTGGAGTAGGCAGAGGAAAAGCTAAAGAAACAATGCCTGCAAGGGAAAAAGCAGTTAGAAATGCAAAATTAAATATAATAAGAATCGTCAGGGGATGCGGAGCATGGGAGGGAGTTCCTGATACAAATTCAATTCCATTTACAGTAAGCGGCAAATGCGGCTCAGTCAGAATAAAATTAATGCCGGCTCCTAAGGGAGTAGGGTTATGCGTTGAAAAAGAATGTAAAAAAATGCTTGCTTTAGCCGGAATAAAAGATGTCTATTCAAAAACATTTGGCCAGACAAAAGTCAAAATTAATCTGATGGAAGCTTGCTTTGATGCTCTCAGAAATTTATCAAAGGTTAAAATTCAGCCGCAGCACATAGAAAAGTTAGGATATGTGGAGGGTCCGATAAAATATGGAAAGGAAAAAGATAGCGATAATTAGGATTCGCGGAACTCAAGGTCTAAGAAGTGAAGCTAGAAATACTTTTAAGATCCTCAGGCTTTATAAGAAAAATTACTGCACCGTTATAGAAAACACCCCGGATTATATCGGTATGCTTAACAAGATAAAAGATTATGCTACTTGGGGGGAAATTGATGAAAAAACGTTCAAGAATCTTATTGAAAAAAGAGGCAAGATAATGGGTGATAAAAGATTAACCAGCGATTATTTAAAGCAGAAAACACATCTTGATTTTGACGCTTTTACAAAAGAATTTTTCAGCTCATCAAAGAAGCTTAAAGATATTCCTGGGCTGAAATGCTTTTTCAGATTAGCTCCCCCATTAAAAGGATTTGAAAGAAAAGGGATAAAACAGCCTTTTAGCATGGGCGGAGTATTGGGTTATAGAAAAGAGAAAATCAATAATTTATTGGAAAGGATGATTTAAATGACGACTAACAAAAAAAGAAAAGTAGTAAAGTACAGAGGATCTCAGACTCACGGAGGCGGCTCTAAAAAGAAGAGAAGAGGAAAAGGCCACAAAGGCGGAAAAGGTTTAGCCGGATCAGGAAAAAGAGCTCATCACAATAAGCAGAGAATATTCAAGTTATACGGAAAAGATTATTTTGGAAAAAAAGGATTCCATAATCCTAATGTAAAAGTTAAAATAAAAGCTGTTAATATCTCATATATTGAAGAAAATCTTCCTAAATTATTGCAGGAAAAAATAATAGCTGAAAAAGAGGGATTTTTTCATGTTGAATTAAAAAAATTAGGCTACAATAAACTACTCTCAGCAGGAAAGCCGACAAAGAAATATAAAATTGTAGCTCATTTTAGCACAAAAAAAGCTCAAGAAAAAATAAAATCTGCTGGAGGAGAAATTGTCTCTTAAAGGTATACTGTCAAATCTTCCCGAAATCAAGGGGCCTGAAGAGAAGCGTCTTCCGTTTAAAGTAAAGCTTAAATGGACTTTAATAATTCTAGTGCTTTATTTTATTCTTTCCATATTGCCTTTGGAAGGCCTTGGGGAAAATGCACTGCAGAATTTTGAATTCCTGTCAATTATTCTAGGAGCTAGTTTTGGCTCTTTATTATCTCTTGGTATAGGTCCGATAGTAACAGCATCAATAGTGTTGCAATTATTAAAGGGCTCAGGAATAATTAATCTAGATACAACAACTCACGAAGGAAGAGTCTTTTTCCAGGGAATTCAAAAAACCCTTGCTGTATTCTTTATCTTGTTTGAAGCATCAATTTTTGTATTCATGGGGGGATTGTCGCCTTCTTCAGCACTAGACCCGATTGCTTTTAGAAACGCTCAGTATCTCTTAATCGCTCAGTTAATTCTAGGCGGATTAATTGTCTTATTCATGGATGAAGTAATAAATAAATGGGGCTTCGGCTCGGGAATTTCCTTGTTTATTGCAGCAGGAGTTTCATCTGAAATATTCATCAGAGCATTCTCTCCTTTAACTCAGGCAGGAACACTTGCATTCGGAACAGGACAGGCGCCAATAGGGCAGTTTTGGGTATTGATAAGATCATTAATTTCAGGAAACATCCAGGGAGCTTCAATTGCCTTTTTTTCAATTTTATTTACAGTAATTGTATTTGCAATAGCAGTCTATGCCCAGTCAATGAAAGTAGAAATCCCATTATCATTTGGAAGAATAAGGGGGCATGGCATCAGATGGCCTTTGAGCTTTATTTATACTTCAAACATTCCGGTTATATTAGTAGCAGCTTTAATAGCTAACTTGCAGCTGTGGGGAAGGTTAATGCAGGGCTGGACAGAAGGAACAGCAGGAGTTTTGTCATGGATATCATTGCATATCTTCGGCCATTTTCAGGGGAATATTCCGATTTCAGGATTAGCCAGATGGATTTTTTCTCCAAATCTCTTAACTGAAGTCTTTGCAGCAATAAACAGCGGATTCTTTAACTGGCAGATATTCGTGCAGGCTTTTAGTTACGCTTTATTCATGATGACAGGGTCAGTTGTCTTTTCTTTATTCTGGGTTCAGACAGCAGGAATGGATGCAAAATCACAGGCAAAGCAGATCATGTCTTCAGGGCTGCAAATCCCGGGATTTAGAAGAGATGAAAGAGTTTTAGAAAGAGTTTTAAACCGCTATATCCTGCCTTTAACAGTAATGGGCGCTATCTCTGTAGGTTTCTTAGCTGCTTTCGCAGATTTATTAGGAGCTTTGACATCAGGAACAGGCATCTTATTAACAGTTATGATTATCTACAGATTATATGAAGAAATTGCCCAGCAGCACATGATGGATATGTATCCAGGATTGAGGAAGATAATGGAGTAAAATGGTATTTGATAATTTTTTTAATTTTGTATTCGGTTATTTCATTAACTGGAGTCCTTTAGGAGGATTGATAATTATCTCATTCATAATAACCTTGCTTATTACTATAGCTTACAAATATTTGACAGACCAGGAAGTTATGAAGTCCTTAAAGCTGGAATTAAAAGAGCTTCAGAAAGAGGTTAAGGAAGCTAAAAATGACACTGCAAGAATGATGGAATTAAACAAGAGATCAATGGAAAAAAACATGCAGTATATGATGAAAAGCTTCAAGCCTACTTTAATCACTTTAATCCCTATATTAATCATATTTAACTGGATTAGAAACGTTTATAATGGGTTAGAATTGAACTTTTTGGGTATAAACAGTTGGATATGGATATACATTATCTTTTCAATTGTTTTCAGCATAATATTGAGAAAATTAATGAGAGTGCATTAAAATGCCGGCGCCAAGATACAGGTCAAGAACTTTAAGAAGAATAAAGGTTAAGACAGCTTCAAGAGTCTTAACTCGCTACAGGAAAAGGAAGCCTTCAAAATCAAAATGCCCTTTATGCGGCAAGGATTTGAAAGGTGTTGTAAGAGTTAGAGCTACAAAACTTAAAGCAATAGCAAAAAGCAAAAAAGTCCCTTCGAGGTCTTTCGCTAATTTATGTTCAAATTGCGCAAGAAACAAGATAAAAGAAAGAGCGAGGAGCATGATATGGTAGAAATTAAGATTTTTACCTTTTGTAGAGATTTTATGATACCCTCTTTTAATTGGATTACTACTTTATAGTAACTATAAAACGAAACATTTATAAACCCATTTTTCCCATTTTTTAGTATCAAAACTTAGAGGTTTAAAATGAAAAATCAATTAAAAATAAATCAATTAAAATTAACAGCTTCCCATAATGGAAGAGATTTAACTTTTATGCATCCAAATTATGGCCCTAATACTTATGCTAATGTTAAAGCAGATATAGAAAAAGATAATCTAAGACCAGCAATAATGGCAGAAACAGCTTCTTTAGTGCATACAGCTTTCAATTCAATCGATAAATACAGCGTTGAAATTAAAGATTTAATGAGAGATAGATACCTATGGATATTTACAGGAATATTATATGTTCCAAATAAAGGTGCTTATCTCCAAGACGCTCCAAAAACAAGAAATGGAATGCTTTTCATGGATGAATCTGATTTAATTAAAAGATTAGAATCAGGCGATTCTAGTGTAAGACATGTTCCATTTGGCTATAAAACTGAAAGCATGAGTCCGTTAGAATTAGGAAAAAATCCTTATGTTATTGCTTTAGCAGGGGAAGAAGGAGCTGAAAAACTTGCACAAGTGGCAGACAAACATAAAAGACAGCCTTCTTACTTACGGAGCTTTGAATCTGTTTCCGAGCCATTAACAAGAGTTTCCACGTTGAGTTCCGGCTGGGGCCTTGGTGGTGGGCTTTACGTTGGTGGCGTCAGTCTTGGGGACGGCAGAAGTGGTTGTGCTTTTGAAATAACCCTGGTTTCTAAGGTTTTTATTATGAAAACATATAAAAATCTTTACAGCGAATTGATATCAAAAGATAATTTCTCTTTAGCTTATAGAAGAGCCAGAAAAGGAAAAACAAAGAAATTTTATGTCAAAGAATTTGAGCAGAATTTGTCAGATAATCTAAAAAGATTAAGAGCTGAGCTGATGTTTCATTCATACAGACCAAAACCTCTGGAATCTTTTATTGTGAGAGATCCAAAAACAAGAAAAATTTCAAAGTCAGATTTCAAAGACAGGATAGTACATCATGCTTTAGTCAATATTTTAGAGCCAATTTTTGATCCAATTTTTATTTATGATTCTTATGCAAACAGAAAAAATAAGGGGACATTAGCAGCTCTGAAAAGATTTGATGAGTTTAAAAGAAAAGTTTCTAGAAACGGAAAATTAAACGGCTGGTTTAATAATAATCAAATAAAAGGCTACTGCTTAAAAGCAGATATAAAGCATTATTTTCAGACAGTTAATCATGATATTTTATTAAATATAATAAAGAGAAAGATAAATGATTCCAAAATGATATGGCTCATAAAAAAGATCCTTTCCAACTATAAGGGGGGGGGGCGAACATAAAATTGGCATGCCATTAGGCAATCTCACATCGCAATTTTTTGCTAATATTTATTTAAACGATTTGGATAAATTTGTAAAGCACAAATTAAAAGCAAAATATTATATTCGATATGTAGATGATTTTGTTTTATCGCATTCATCAAAAGAACAGTTAAAAATATGGAAGACAGAAATTAATAACTTTTTGATAAACGAGCTTAAAATAGAGCTTCATCAGGATAAATCTAAAATAATTCCATTAAGCAAAGGCGTTCCATTTGTAGGATTTAGGGTTTTCTACAATAATAAATTATTAAGAAAATTTAACAGAAAAAATATTCAGAGAAAATTAGACAGATTCCATGTTTTATTTTTAGAAGAAAAGATTGATTATGATAAAATTTATGAAAGCATGCAGGGTTCTTTCGCTTATATGGAGCATGCTGATGCGTATTTATTAAAGAAAAAGTTAATAAGACAAATTCAAAAATATTTTCCAAATAAGATTTCTTCTGTTGAGATTGATCGATATTTGAAATATATATTCTCTCAACACGACAATGCGACACGCGACACAATACCCCCCCGCAGAGCTTATAAATAAAAATTAATTTATTTTTGAAATGAATAATAATACTTTTGAAAAATATTTGGATAATACTAAAAGATGCTTTTATCCTCCTCTTTCAGCAATGCATAGCTTAGAAATTAGAAGATATGATAAAGTAGCAGTCATTTTTAACAATAAGTCAATTATTTTTCCTTCAATTGTTAACTCCCATATGACTAAAGCAGGAGAAAGTTTTCTAATTAATATTCCCGAATCGATACGCAGAAAGCTTCAGAACGAAATTTATAACATAGAGATAATAAAATTAGAAGAAATTAAAACTAAAAAAATTGAAAAAAACACAATACATCTTACAGAGATAACCGAGTCTTACAAAACAATAACTGCAACGAACTGGATATATAGAAATCAAATTGTTTTATGGAATAAAAATGATAAAAATAGAAATTGTTTTCCAATTATAGTAAAAGAGAAAATAACCATTGATAAAGATTTACTTTTATATTTAGGGCTATATTTTGCTGATGGGACAAAATCTGATAAATCTTATTATCAATTGATAACTTCAACAAAAGAGATGTTTAACTTATCGATAAAGAATTATTATTCTTTAATTAAAAATCCAAGCCTTACATACTCTTTAGATTATGATAAAGGTAATATAAATCATAGAGAAAATAAAGATATTATAAACTCTATTAAAAATTACTGGGGAAGAATTATGAAAAATAATAAAATTTACACCATAAATTTTAAGACCAGCCGTCCAAATGCAGATTTTATTTCAAACAATCATAACGAATTTGGAGCAATAAGGTTTTTGGATGGTAGGAAAACTCCTCTTTTATTACACAAATGGTTAATAAACAAAATTGTTAATTCAAATAACAAAAAGCATCTTTTATATTTTTTAATGGGTGGATTTTTAGGAGACGGATATCCTTCAACAAGATCTAAAAATAAAGCATTTAACTGGTTAGAAATAGCTTCAAATAAACAAGAGTCTTGGGTCTGGAAAAGAATATGTACACTCTTAGATATAAGGTTCATATCTCAACTAAAAAAACATGATAATGGAGAGGTGTTAAGAATACCAGGATACCTTCTAGCTGTTGATTTGTTAGACAAAGGTTTATTCGAGCATTATGAAAAAAGAAGAAAGAGATTAATAGATGGTCTTTCAAAGAGGATAGAAACGTATATCTTTGGCCTCTTCTTAAAGTATAATAAAAAAGAAATGTTAATGAAAACTGATGAAATAAAAAAGACCGCTTCATATATTTATCCAAAATCTGGATCTGATTTATCTTCTGAAAAATTAATTATCTTTAATAAATCCAAGCTAATATTAACAACCGAAGGGGAAACCTTTTTAAATCGATTATTGGACAATAAGATAGTGAATTATAATGGTAGAAATTGGACAAATAGCTATTAAAATATGTGGCAGAGACGGAGGCAAATTTGCCGTAGTCGTAGATAAAATTGATGACACTTATGTTTTGATAGACGGCAATGTAAGAAGAAAAAAATGCAACTTAAAACACTTAGAGTTTCTGGATAAAGTAGTTAAAATAAAGAAAAATGCTTCTTCAGACGAAGTAAAGAAAGAGCTGGAAAAAATTGGGATTAATGCAGACAAAAAATCAGCAAAAAAAGACAAAAAAGAAAAACTTATGAAAAAAAGAAAAGTAAAATCTCCTGAGAGTCCTAAAAAAGAAAATAAAAAGAAGCAAGAGAAGAAAAAATAAGATGCGCATCTTAAAACTAAACTTTCATAGCAATTCTAATGTTGGTTTATTTGGCTTGGCTACGGATTCATATTGTCTGCTGCCAAAAAACCTCAAGGATTCAATAGTTGATGAAATAAAAAATGCTCTTAAAGTTCCTGTTTATCAGGTAAATATATACAACACTCATTTAATAGGAATGTTCTGTGCAGGAAATGAATCTACTCTGTTAATCCCAAATGTTTTATGGGATCATGAAATAAAAGAATTAAATAAAATAAAAAATTTAAAAGTTGTAATTTTAGAGACAAAACACACTGCTTTGGGAAATAATCTTGCTTTCCATAAAGATAAATGTTTAATCAGCTCAAATATGGAAAAAAGCGTTATAGAAAAATTAAAAGATTTAGGCTTTAAAATAAAAATCTTGGAAATAGCTGAAAATTCAACAGTAGGCTCATGCATAGCAATAACAAATAAAGGCTTTTTATTGCATAGAGACGCTGAAAATTTAAAAGAAATTGAAAAATTCTTGGAATTAAAAGGAGACATAGGAACAGTTAATTTGGGAAATCCATATGTTCGCACAGGAATTATAGCAAATTCTCACGGCTATATTGTAGGCAAAGAAACAACAGGCCCTGAACTGCAGAGGATAGATGAATCTTTGGGATTCTTAAATTAAACTTTTAAGTGGTAACAATCGAAAGATTTAAAAAGTATTTTTTTATTATGTAATTTTATGAATTTAGAAATTGAGTTAGGCGGTAATTCTGAACAAGCACTCAAGGTATTATGTGCACTTGCACAGCCGTTAGACTATTCAATTAGAGAAATCAAATCTCCATCTCAGAACATTGAAGTTGTTCCACGCCGGTTAAATCCAGCAGACTTTATTTTCTTAGAAGCAGCAAAAAGAGGAAATCATGAATATCATGATTTAATGATAAGTATGTATAATTTAAGAAGCGCTTATGCAGATGCAACATTAAATTTACAAGACACAGCCAGAACAAATGATGGAGTTCCTTATATTGGCAATATCAATCACCAGCAAGCTATGGATTTAGTAATTGCATCAGATTTTTCCCCATCAAATTTAAGGCTGTTTGCAGATTTCTTAAGAGAAGTGAGAGAAGGAGCTTATAATGGCAAAAATGTATTTGACGGCAGTGGAATTATAATCCCAAGTGAAAGATTAAAGTTGGTAGATGATGAGATAACCGGAAGAAGAAGCCCTTACAGAGGAAGATGGATTTCTGACAGCTACAAAATGGGAGAAGATGGAAGCTCACATGTCTCTTTTTATGTAATCGATAATGACGAAAGCCTAAATTAGTTACTGAAAAATTAGATGAAGATACTTTAATGGAAGATAGGAAAATGGATACAAATTCATGGATTAGAAATCCAACATCACAAGGAGCTCCAAAAAAAGATGTAGCGAGAGGGGATTCTTATTCATTTTATCCTAGAGATGGAAGTGTCGCGAGGTTCTTTGCGAATTCCGGTAGGGCTGGCTTCAGTTGCGACAGGAATCCGCTGTACTCGAGTGCTTCGCGCGGGGTACCATTTTGCGCCGCAGGCGCCCGCTTTGAAAATTAATCTTAGTGTGCGATAAAGTGACATATGTTACCCCCCAATATCTTCATTAAACAGAATCATCAATATTTCTAATAAGAATTAAACAATAAAGCATAGAAATGCCTGAATTTGTCAGATTATTAAGTTTAAACCCAGTTTCACAAAATTTACAAGATAAATTCCAGTTGAGAATTAGCTTCTTTCTTTCATAATCATACAAGACATCTTCTGTATTAAACTTATACTTTCCCTTTTTACTGCATTTTTTACAAGTTAGCCAATTTGACATTATTTCACACATATTCTGATTGTAATCATTGGAGTTTTTAATAATAACTGCTAGTGACAAATGTCATGATACTACACAGAATTAATCTTAGAAACTCTTAAAAACCCAATTTTCTAAAGTTTAATTATGACTCAAGAAGAACAGGAAAAGAAAGCTTTGGAATTTCAGATTCTAGGCAATCAGTATGAACAGTATAAAGAACATTTAACACACCTGCAAAAACAAAAAGAAAGCATAGAAAATCTATTAGCTTCTTTGGAAGAAATCTCAAAATTAAAATCAGGAGAAGATTTCTTAAGCCCTTTAAGTTCAGGAGTTTTAGTAAAAACCTCTTTAAAAGAGCCGGATAAAGTATTCATGACAGTAGGTGCAGGCGTTGTCGTAAAAAAGGATATTAAAAGCGCCAGAAAAACATTGGAAGAGCAAAAAAACCAACTAACTTTGATAACATCTCAATTACAGTCCCAGGTTTCTCAATTAGGAAATATGCTTGGGCAGTTGCAGAATGAACTTAGTTAAAATATTCGTTTAACTTACATAGTTCTTATAAGTTCTTTCACAACTCCTTCTTATATGACTCAATTTTTAGAATATTATTCAAGGAAAGACATACAGAAAGCAATTCTCTCCTCTTCCTTAAATAGAGAAGCTGCAGTGAAATATTCTAATGGAGGATTTGGAAAACGTCCTGACACATTACAGTTTGAAAGCGATGTTTTTGAATTAGCCAAATCAGGAGCCACTTCATTCCATATTTCAGAAGAGCACTGGTCCAATCCCTTATTATTAAAGCCAGGGATGACGAAAAATGAATTAGATAAATTAAGGACGGGTTTTGATCTCATTTTAGATATAGACACAAAATTCATAGATTATTCAAAAGCCACAGCTGAATTGTTGATAGCAGCTTTAAAACATTATAACATAAAAAATATTGGTTTAAAGTTTTCAGGAAATTCAGGATTTCATTTAGGAATTCCTTTCTCTTCACTTCCTCAGGAGGTAAACGGAAAAGATATCAAGTTATTATTCCCGGAAGTTCCGAGGGCAGTTGTAGCTTATATAAAAAGTATGATCAAGTCGGAGTTAAGAGAAAAGATTCTTTCTTTAAGCTCACTGCAGGAAATATCAAAAGCAACAAATAAGACAAAAGAAGAATTATTGGAAAAAAATGTTTTCAATCCATTCTCAATTATTGAAATAGACACAATCTTAATTTCAAATAGGCATATGTATCGAGCTCCTTATTCAATAAATGAAAAGAAAAATCTTGTTTCATTGGTAGTTCCTCTGGATGAATTAAAATCCTTTAATATAAACAAAGCAAGAATTGAAAATATAAAAAAGCCAATTCCATTTTTGCCGGAAACAAAAGAAACAGAAGCAGCTTCTTTAGTTATTCAGGCTTTGGACGAGATAAATAAAAGATCTACAATGATTATGCCGGAAGAGGAGAAAAAAACAGCTTCAAGAGAATATGATGAGCTTAAGTCTTCAATACCAGATAAATTCTTTCCTCCATGTATTGAATTATTATTGAAAGGCGTTAAAAATGATGGAAGAAAAAGAGCTTTGTTTATCTTGCTTAATTTCTTGAGAAGTGCAGGTTATCCGATAATAGAAGTTGAAAAAATAATAAAAGATTGGAATCAGAGAAACACAGTTCCATTGGGAGAATCTTACATTGCCGGACAGATTAGCTGGCACAAAAGGCAGGATCAAATAGTCTTGCCGCCAAATTGTTCAAATGAAAACTACTACAAAGATTTAGGTGTTAAATGTTCTGATGAAATCTGCTCAAGATGTAAAAATCCGATTAATTATACTAAAAGAAGATTTTTTGCAGAATTAAGGAATCAACCTAAAAGAAAGAAAAAATGATAATTTTTTATATCTTTAGCTTTCATATATTTCTATGACAGAAACAAACTCACAACAACACAGAATTGGAGATAACCTACCTGATTGGATTGATGGTGAAAGATTATATGAAGCCTTATTATTAACACCAAATTAACAAGAAAGAATTAGAGACGCCCATATTCGTGAAAATTATCCAATTGGTCTTCATTGTATGGTAGGTCCTGGACTCCCCAAATATTTTCTTAGATCTGATTCAGAATAATATAAAAATAATCTCATTTACTTATTCTTTAACTTTTGATATTACTTTCTTTAAATAAGGAATGTCTTCTTTGATTGTTTTCCAGACTATTTCAAGATTGACTCCAAAATAATGATGCATCAGCTTGTCTCTCATCCCAGCAATATCTTTCCAAGGAACATCCTTGTGTTTATTTCTAAATTCCATAGGCAGATTCTTAACAGCTTCACCTATAACTTCAATCTGTCTTACAGTTGCACTTTGCTTCTCTTTATTGTTAAAGAAATCTTCTTTCTTAACATTTTTCGTAAACTGCTCAATATTTTCAATGCTGTCAGTTATATGTTTGATAAAAATTAATGGGTCTTTTTCATATAATCCTTATTTCCTCTTCAAGAATCTTCTTTTTCAAAAGAGGATTAATCCCTTTATAAGTTAATAAATCAACTTTTCTCCCAAGTTTTTCTCCAAGCTCCCTTTCAATTCTAACCAAATTAAGTAAACTTCCCTTAAATTCAATCAGAATGTCAATATCACTGTTTTTCCTATAATCTCCTCTGGCATAGCTGCCGTAGATTCCAGCTCTCACTATCCCATTCTTTTTCAAAATCTTCTTTATTATCTCCTTATTCTTGCTGATATAGTTTATAGCCATTTTACAATCATTTAGAAGAAGTTATTATATTAAAAAGCTTTTCTTTATATTAATTAAATCTCTTTCAAAATCTTCTCAAAATTAATTTCACTCTGATTTTCTTTATATTTTTTAAGTAATATAGTAAACTTTTTTCTATTAACTAATTTATTCCTCATTAAATATTCTCCAAACTGAGTCACATTTTTCCCTTTTTTGACTTTATGGCATCTCTCAAAATCAATCATGACAACTTTCTTTTTATTTACTAAAATATGCTTATATGGATTTACAAGTTCTTTTTTATCAATCTTTAATTTATCCAAAACTCGGCATTGTTTCAAAACTTTTTTGGCAATTTCTTTATTTAAGCATTCCCCAATTCTTTTCCCTTCAATAAACTCATAAATCATTTTATCTTTTTGAACTTTAATTAATTTAGGCCCTATTTTATGTTTATTTAATAATCTTAGCCATTTACTCTCGATTTTAGCTCTATAACTTACTTTAACAGCGATTTTCTCTCCATTTAATTTTCCAATATAGACTTTCCCTCTTTTTCCTTTTGCCAGAAATGTTAAATCCATAACCTTTTTTAGAGAAACATATATAAATCACTTTCCATAAAAATAACAAATAGGTGATATTAATAAAAAAAGTCTTATTTATACTAATTTTAGTATTACTGTCAGTTTCAGTATATGCTTCAAAAGAGTCTGATTGGGTGGTTTCAAAATCTACAAATGGAAGATATTCAACCATAGAACAGTCTTCTTTAGCCTTATTAGCCTTGCAGAAAGAAACAGGCTCAACTATAGAGTTATTGTTTGCAGAGGAGCAGTTAAAAGAATACATTACTTCCTGTACGCCTTCAAATAGCTGTAATAATAAAGAATTGGCATTGGCAACTTGGGCTTTAAAAGAAACCGGAGACACATCCCAGATTCTTCAAACAGGAACTAACTGGCTTATCAATGCAAGGACAATAATCGCTCCAGATGTAGATGCGGATGACTGGCTTATTCAGATAATTTCAACTAATGCTGGAGCCTGTTCGATAAACAACACAGAAGCTTCTTTGGCAAAATCAATTCAGATTCAGCAGGGCTTTACACCATGGGCTTCAGTAAAAGATATAATCACAGTCAATACAAATTCTCTTGATATCTCATGTCCTGCTTTGAACACAGGTGATTTAACTGTTTCATTAATAAAGAAAAAAACAATATCCGGAGTTTTAAATTATTTTATAAAAGAGGAAATCCGGAATGATAAGGAAATAGAAGTCCAGCTGGGAATTCCATGCTGGGGCTCAACTTACAGATCTGTCTGCGACCAGGAAACAACTGCTTTTGTTTTATTATCATTAAGCAATCAGGCAAAGAGCCCAGATCCAATATGGCTTCAGGAGCAGTCTTCATTAAGTGCATTTGCAAATGCAGTTTTATATAAGTTAACAAATTCACAGCCAAAATTGACAGCTTTAGAATCAACGCAGTCAAGCAGCGGCTACTGGTCATCTCCTAATATCTTCACAACGTCATTAATCTATTCGTTAATCCCAAAATCTTCTTCAGCAGCTCAGAAATCCCAGGCATGGATTGCTTCCCAGAAAGATGCAGTCGGATGCTGGCCAAAGCCTGCTAATCTATGCACTGTAAGAGACACAGCAGCAGCAGTTTATGCAGGAATTTCAGCTTCAGTAAATGCTTCTTCCTCTTTACAGCAGGATAGCAGGACAGAGTTGATTGACTGCGACCAGCTATGCTCAGACACTGATGGATGTATCTGCCCAAGCAGCTGTGACTTGTCAAATTCTCCAAATGGACAGACTTGCGGAGGGGAGGAGTCTTCATCAAGTTCAGGAGGAGTGGGAGAAACTACTGGAGAGCATTGTATAACATTTGAAGGCTGCGATGGACTTTATGATACTTTTGGAAGATGTTTGGATATAGAAGGAGACAGCTGCCCTGATGCTCCTATAGGTGCTGCAGCCGGTTCATGTAACAATGACGGAATCTGCGATCCTTCTGAGAACTGCTCTTGTTTTGACTGTAAAGACAAGTCATGTACAGGTCTTGACGGTGAGTCAGGAGCATGCAACTACTTCACTGAAATATGCGAAACTCCTTCAGGAACGGGCGGACCAGGAGCTGTTTCAGGCGCTGAAGATTCTCAAACAGCAGATGAAAAAGATTCAAGTACGCTGGCTTTAATTTTAGGGATAATTGCTTTATTACTGGCTTTAGTAGGAGGAAGCTACTTTGCTTATAAGAAAGGCTTAATCAAGTTTAAAAAACAAGGAAAAGAAGCTCCTCAAATCTACAGGCCAAAATTAAAACCCTCATCAGCATATGTTCCAAGGACAAAATCAGCTCCAAGCAGACATCCAGTAAAGAAATTCATTGACAAAGAACTGGATAAATCAATAGACGAGTTGGAAAAATTACTGAAGTAATTATTTATTTTTACCTTCCATCTGCTGTTTTAAATGAACGTTTTCAGCATGAAGATTCCTCATTATCATCCCATGCTTATGCAGCCTCGCTAAAAGATCATTCATGAAATCTTCATAGGTTTTGCTGTCAAATTTCATATCTAATGGCTCTAAAATTTCAACTACGCTTGGCATAAAATCAAAGCAGATATCATTGAACTGCTTTAAGGATTCGGTCTTGAATATAATCTCTGCAAAAGTGCTGTAGAACTGCTCAACTTCTTTCACTTCATCAATATATTCTTCAAGGATTTCAAGCTCTCTTTTCCTGAATTCTTCCATTACTTTGCCAATAGTCTCGCTGACATGCTCTTTAGGAGTGCCCAAAATTTCAATTATCATTCTTATTTTCATTTCCATCTTATCCAAAACATAAACATGCTTAAAGACATCATTAATCCGCTGAAAAAGAACACGGCAGATCTTTGGGCTTTAATGCCTTTGCTTTCATATATCACGTTTCCAGTAACAGAATCAATCGGTTTTTTAATGCTTTCGGATTTGACTCTAATCTCTTTTGTAATGTCATACGGAGTCTTTCTCCCGTCTTTTAATATTTTGACTTTAAACCTATAATCTTTGTTTTCTTCAATATCAACAGGTTTTGTATTTAATTCAATAATCTTTTCCTCTCCAGAGCTCAAATTAACTGCTTGCATGTTCTCCTGCTCTTCTTTTACATATTTTTTACTGCCGGAATAAACATAGCTCCATACATCAACGTTTAAAGGCTCATCGTCATTGTTTTTCAATTTAACTTTGGATTTGAAATCAGAACTTATCTCTTCTGGAGATTCAACTAGCTCATATTCAAATAAACTTATTCTAGCGGATTTAGTTTCATTCTTGCATTCAGGAGTTTCTCTAATTTCAAGTTCTTTATAGTCTGTTGCATCAAATCCTGAAAGAACTACTCTCCCGACTCCGCTTGCAAATTCATTTTCGCAGTTGTCAGGAATTTGAATCGGATACGTTAAAGTATAATTCTGAAATTTGTCATAAATGCTAAATTTGCTTTTCTTTGTAGCTCTTTCATTGTTTTTATCTTCAATCCACATCCAGATTACATTCTGGTTTGTATTTCCCTTGTATGCATAAAATTTAACTCTGATTATATCTCCCCATTCAGCTTTATCATCCCCGAGGTCATATATTTCTTCTATGTCTAGGGCAGATTCTATTGACTGCCTTTCATCAAAGTTATCTCCCCCGGGAGTCGGAGTTGATTTCTGCCATTTTCCATCGGTTAAGCTCCAGCTGACACTTTCATCGCTTCCTTCATATGTGATGGAATCAACAACATTGCCATTTAAGTCATACAGCTTAATCTCTTCAAATCCATTATTGTTTAAAAATCCTGAAACTCCGTTTGCATAAATAACAAGATACCCTTTGCTTTTTATTATTGTATTCTCAGCAGCAATTTCAGTAATGACAACATCAGCTTCATCTCCCACATTGTCTTTTAATTCAAATCCTAATAAATCTAAATCATCATCTCCTTCATTATACAGTTCAACCCATTCTCCATTGGGCATATTCTGATTATCTTCTCCAGAAGGATCAGGAAAGAATTCTGTAATCTTGATTTTATTATAGTCTAAAGTTTCTTCTCCTATATTACTTTTGCCTGGGCTTGGGTCAGTCAAATTCCATTCTTCAAAAAAAGAATAAGCCTGTCCGTCAGCAGCTCCATTATAAGTAACATTGCCTATTACATTTCCACTTTCATCTTTCAAGATTACAGTTTCAGAATTGCTTAATCCATTTCCAATAGCGCTGTCTTCAACATAAATCCAGATTAAATTATCCGGTAGATCATAATGAGCATAAGTCCTTGAATCTGTATCAACTATCAATCCATAGCTGTTGCTTGGAATTAAGATATCTTCATTGTTCCCTTCCAGATTATCTTCATTCCCATTGTCTGCAATCGTCCATGCAGTCATATTTATTGTATTAGTTCCATTGTTGTAGATTTCAACATATTCGCAATAACTGTCGCTGCATTCAGGATCATACATTACTTCATTAATTAGAATGTTTGCCATAGAAGGCTCTAAAAATAAGAGTATTCCAAATAGGTAAATTAACCCCCTATACATGTGAAATATATAAAAAAACAGGTTTTAAAGGATTATTATCCCTAAATATGAATGTTTGAAAAGTTACTCTCCAATTAAATCTTTGAAAGTTTTGCCTTTTTCCTTGGCTAATTTTAAATCAACTACGAAATTATTCCCTGTTTTACTGGTTTTTAATTCTTCAATTGTTAAAAAAAGCCATTCGTTATTGTCAAATCTTGCTCCCAGCCACGGCTCAGCGCCAAATTTTTCAGAGAATATTTTTAATTCTTCAATTTGTTTCTTTTTAATATATCTGGCTCCTTTTCCGGCTTTGCATTCAATCGCTAAAACTCTCCCATTTCCTCCAACTAATAAATCCGGGCAAGGTAGAGGAGTACTTCCAGAACCAGCTGCTCTTAATGCAATATGATTGCCAGTCTCAAAAAACATATTTATCAATTCCCTTTCTAATCTTGAGCCTTTAGCTTTCGACATAAACTAAAGTAAAAAGAATTAGGTTATATAATTTATGCTTCACTATTAATACGATCTTCAAGCCCGTTTTTTCCTTTATTTAATTCTTCTGCTTTCTGTGGAATGTATAAACCCTTTACTCGTTTATATATAGTCATAGCATTTTGTAAGAAATCCCCATCTCCATCTATATTTTGATAAGGTGTTTGGATTGTTACTGGCTGACCTTCTCCTTCTTCTGCTTCTTCTGCAATTAAAGCGTAATGAGCATGAAGAAATCTTAAAAAAGGGATATTCATTACATTACCTTCTCTCTCCCCTTCTCTTTCTTTAGCTACTTCAGGAAGAACATTCATGCCTATAGCTAAATCTACATGTCTTTCTAAATTTCTTGCCATTAACAAATGATATTCTCTTTCTTCTGCAGAGATTAATGTTTTATAATCATAAAGGGTATTTGTCCAGACATCATCATCATTAGGTCCTCTATCTAAAATAGCCAGATCTATTTCTCTTATTTTTAAATCAAAACCAACGTTTTCTTTAAGATATCTGAGAAGATCTCGCTTTTCATTTAAAGAAAGCATATTAAGCAATAGTCCATGCAGATGAATTATAGCCTCATTATATACTGCTCTGAGATTTTCATCTTTTTCATATAATACTTTTATCAAACTATTTGGCTTGAATATTGCAATATCTATCGGTCTTCCCAGTGAGTAAGTTACTTCGGAATCGTTTTCCAACCCTTTTAATTCAGGATAATCTTCAGAACCTTCTTTCAAAACTCTTATCTGCTTTGACTTTCCTCCTTTGACCATCCCCATGAATTCTACAACTTTACCGCCTCTTCTTAACATAATTAATTCGTTTCTTCTTAGATTAAATGGAAAGATTAAGCCGTAAAAATTACTTAAAAGGTTGAAAAGAAATTCAGATTGGTTGCTATCTAGTCTAGTCATCTATTTAATCCCCCAATTATTTTTCTTTAAGAAGTATTATAAATGTTTCTTATATTAAGGTTTTAATCAGAGGGCTTATAAGGTCTTCTATATCTTCTTTCTAATGCAGATCTAATCCTCTCTGACCTTTCATCATTTCCTACTATAGCATGAGCCAAGGCTAAATAACTAAGTTTTTCCAATAATCTTTCTCTTTTGTCTCTTGGATCTATC
>Ga0209541_10004891_pt1 | contig 23606 bp, 26 predicted proteins | sample RifCSPlowO2_01_FD_184027 | JGI IMG/M metagenome (GOLD analysis project Ga0209541, IMG submission 184027) | Groundwater microbial communities from Rifle, Colorado - Rifle CSP2_plank lowO2_0.1 (SPAdes) (version 2) | ecosystem: Environmental > Aquatic > Deep subsurface > Groundwater | place... | reverse complement strand
CCAATGTCGGATCAGCAGGCGGGTTAGGCGGGAATTTTGCCATTTTGTCCTGATTATTTGTAAAGTCAAAAACAGGCTCGGAAAATGTGCCATCTTGATATGTCACATGATAAATACCAGCATAACTCCAAAAGTAAACTCTTAATTCAATTTTCCCTGTAGCATGGTCCCATCTCACCCACTCCGCGCCATCTGCTGCTCCAAGCAAGACATCATTCCTCGAATCAATGGCTAATCCCTTCTTTTCAAAAGCCAAGCCGTCTTTGGAAGTTGCCCAAAAATAAATATGCGTGTCTTTGTTGGGAATTTTTTCAGCGGTTCGATAGGGTTCATTGACTGTGCCGCGATAAGCCATAATGTAAGTCCCGTCTTCCAATCGAATTGTGCCTTGAGCGCCTACATCTTCTAACTTAAAACCCAATTCAATTTTATCAATTCTAATGCCAGGATCATCAATCCAGATTAAACCATCGTGGGATGTTGCGCTTTTTATCACGCCTGCATTTTGGAAATACATTCTGAACCTTCCATCTGGAAGTTTTACTATATCAGGAAACGTTGCAAACTCTTTTCTTATTCCCTCTTCTTTATTCCAATTTATTCCGTCTGTTGATGTTGCTGAGAATACTTCTAACTTATTCCCTGGAACTTCAGGCTCAATGGAATAATACATCCTGTAATTGTCATTTCCAAGCTCTACAATTTCAGCATCGGCATAAGTTCCTGCAATGGCTACTTCGCCAAGTTTCCAGGTTAATTGTGGAGGTTGCTTTGGTTGTTGCTGTTCTAATTTTGGCGAAGGCGGAGTTGATTGTTCAGAAATCTCTTGAGAACTAGGCATTGATTCCGCAGCGATTGGCGGATTGGCTGGCTCTGTGGGGTCTAACGGTTGTTGCGCTGATTTAGTACAGCTAACAATGAAAATTGATAAAATAAGCAAAAGTAATATTATTTTTTTCATTTCACAACCGACTAGCAGATTTTCTAACTTCTGGATTATTTTTCAGCTTGATAAACATAAAACCAAGAATTATAACGATAACCATAACTAAAAAGCTCCCATAAAGAAATCTGTTAAAGAGATTCCAGTGGATTTGTCCAATAGAAAAGCCGGGATAAGGAAATAAAAACACTCTAAAAACAAAAGCCTTTAATCCATGGATAATAACAGAATACAAAATGCCCAAAAATAGGACATTCTTAAAATTAAAATCATAAAGTACTGTAAGCTTAATCACTGACAAAGCAACCATTAAGGCCCATAAAGCTTGGGTTAAGTTTAGGATAAAAGGTAACCTATCACTTAATGGAACTGCCACATAGTATTGTAATGGTACTACTAACACCGCGCCAATAATATAGTACTTAATCGGCAAAATGTATTCTTTCAGAGTTTTTCCAAATAGTTTCATCTTCCAAACAGTTTCCTAAAAAATCAATTATCCGCTTTTTTATTTCTAAATTTATTCACATCCTTGCGGCATCGGCGTATCGGTTCCAAGATGCTTGTTCGGCTCATAAAACATGTCTATCTCTTTTCGTATTGTGCAGATATCCATTCCCTGCTCATGCATCTGCCTTGTCTTTCTTGCTATGTCAAAGCAAACCGAGCAGGTTATGCCATGCTTGTCAAATGTTTCATCGTCGCGCCAAAAGCAATGCCTCGTGTGCTTATGCCCCTCAAACTTGCAGCCGCAATAGCAAGGCACTTGCTCCAACAGGGAAGCACCTTCTTGAGTTTTTGCCCATTCATAAATTTCTCGCTTTTCACCTGTAACATAAGAAGGAATTTCAGTTTTCGCACTTTCTGATGAAATAAAAAAATAGGATATAACACCGACAAAAAGCAGAATAACAGCCGCTGCAATTATTTTCTGTTTATCCATTTTTATCATTATCTGGCAAATTCAATTGCAAAAAACAAAAATATTATAATCAGGCTACCAAGCATGCTGTACCATGCTGCTTTTTCATCTGAAAAATTCAATATTGATTTTTTGTTTTGCAATAAAAATCCGAATACAACAAACGCTGAATACACAATCACAGCTTTTCCAATCCAATGGTGGGTAAATGCATTCGCCAAAAAAGTCTTGAATTGGCTGATAAGTTCTGCTGCTACAATTAATATTGCAAGCAGCCAGGCGCTTGCTGCCGCTCCAAGGTAAAAATTAAATTTTGCCATTTATTTCAGCGCTCCGATTTTGACTACTCTTCCCATTACTCCTATAAGTGCAGATAATATAATTAAAAGAATCCACCATTTTTTGCTCTCTTTTGTTTTGCCTGTAAAAACAAGTCCTGCAGCGACTGTTGCTATTATCGGCAGCAGCAATCCCCAGTGCTCTTTTGTCTCCATTACAATTGAATGAGCCCATGGCCAAGAGCCTGCTTTGACAAGGGTTTTTGTCGCGGGATAGAAAGTTATGTACAGCTTGCCTGAAGGGAGCAGCAACAGCCAGCTTATTGCAGCGGTAGCAAAAGAAAATTCCTTAAGCCATTTTGGCTTTTTTTTAAGATACAGGAGAATTATTATGGGAAATGCTATCAGCGCCAGTCCAGCTATTATATGGGCAAACAATAATAAATCTCTCATTAGGCTACCTCTTTTAAGGATTTATTTGAAAACTAGTATATAAATATGGTAGTTTTAAAAAAACGATTTTAGCAAATATTTTAACGGCTTCTTGCAACTCCAATTCTCGGGCAATACTTGCTTATGTAACATTTAGAACAAAATGGGGAGATTGGAACGCAAATATTCTGCCCGTGGGCAACTAAAAGATTGTTCAAGTCATGCCAGTACTTTCTTGGCACAATTTTCATCAGTTCCTGCTCTGTTTTTTCCGGGTTTTTTGTCTTGACCCAGCCGAGCCTGTTTGTAACTTTAAAGACATGGGTATCGGCAGGTATGTGTGAGTTTTTTCCAAAGCCATAGCACATCACAATACCCATGCACTTTCTACCTATACCGGGCAATTTTAATAATTCCTCCTCGCTTTCAGGCACTTTTCCATTGTATTTTTCAATCAAAATTTTGCAGGTTTTTTTTATATACCCGGCTTTTGTCGGGTAAAATCCGACTGGAAAAATTGCTTTTTCTATCTGTTTTTTTGACAATTTCAGCATGTCTTTTGGGTTGTCTGCCAAGCCAAACAATCTCTTTGAAGCATGCCCTGTTGTTGTGTCTTTGGTTCTCAAGCTTAAAATGCAGGAAATAAGCACAAGAAAAGGATTTTTTGTTCTTTCCCCAATTTCTGTTGCGATTGGGTTTTCAAAGTGTCTGATTTCTTGTTTTAGGAGTTTAATGATTTTGGAGATGTTTTTTATGGAAGTCATTTTCACTTCAAAATCCTTCCGTTCTTCATACTCCACAATAATAAGTCTAATTCGTCCATATCAATTCCAAGTTGCTTTGAGAATTCAATAAACTTTTGCTCAATCTCCAAATATTCTTTTGCATTTTTCGGCTTTTCATTCTTTTCAATTACTCCAAATTCATGCAAAGAATTTATTATGTGCTTGTCAAGGATTGCATAGCCTTTAAACCCAATGTTTCTCAGGAAGTGTGATGCCTCTTTCATGCCCAATCCTTTTATGTCCTTATTCAATGCAAAGAAATTCCTTAATTCATTTCTGTTTTTGAATGATTTTATTTTTTCTTTTAATTGAAAATTTAATGTGTTTTTTAAGTGATTTCGCGTGTGGGCTATATATTTCGGCCTTACATTGCTGAACCTATGGATTCCCTCTATTCTTCTAGACATTTCATCTGCTGTTCCAATCATTAGGATGTTCCTTATCGCATCAACCGATTTAAGCCCCATTTCAGCGCTTGCATTTGCAGTAAAGATGCAGAAGCACAGCTCCTCAAAAATCCTGTAATCATCTTTTGTCTCAACTGGCAATAAGACCAATTCACCATTTCTGTAAAACCATGAATAAGGCTCGCTGAAGAATTTTTCGAATTGATTTAATCGCTCTTGTATTTTATGTTTTTTATTGATGTATTCGATTTTTAGTTTTTCTATGTTGTCCATACAATAAGTATTATTTATTCTTTTTTAAAGTTATTGCACGTTTATTGCCTTTAGCCCTATTGTGGGCAATTATAAGAAATACAATCAATATAGCAGAATAATTAACCAGCATAAACCATGGAGTAGCCCAGCTGATGCCATTGAATGTGTAATCTGACAAAGGCCACAAAAACGGAGTTGGAAAAAATCTTGTTGAGTGCGTTGGTATGTCAATAATAATATGGATTGCCCATGATGTCAAAGCCCAAAGCCATTTTTTGGTTATTAAATAAACAAGCAAAAATACAAAAATAAACATCACAAAGCTGTGCGTCATATTGTAGGCTGAAAAAAGCCATTCTGGAAGCGAGCTTAATGCAGGCGGACCTCTGTGAAGATTGCCGTTTAATAAATTAATGACGAATATAATGCCAAAAGAAAGCAAATCAGGCAGCACTCCGAATAATGTAGCAAGCCAAACATATTTCTTTTTATGGAAAATTGCAAAGCTCCACAAGCCATGGGCAAAGATATCCATTTTTATGTCAGTCTTTTATATTCTGTATTCTTCTTCATCAGGTAATAAAATGTTATCGTTCCAATCAAGACAATTACAGCCGATGAAACAAAAACAGTCGCCAAGCCGAATGCAACCATCATCAAGCCTGCAATAATTGGTCCTATGCCGCCCCCTATACCGAATGCCGTGTTGAATATTCCCATTACCGAGCCCATGCCAAGCTTTCTTCCAAGCTGCGCTGTTATTGCGCTTCCTGCCGGTATTGAAATAGCTGAGCCAAAACCCATCAATAAATTGAATAAAAGTAATGTGTAAAATCCTGTTGACAAAGGCATTAATGCAAGAGCAATAAGCATCATTATGCTTCCAATTATGGACATTTTCACTTTATCACTTTTATCTGCAATAATGCCAAAATACCTCTGCAGCAAAGAAGAAACTAGCAAATTGGTAGTTACCACAAATCCTATCTGAAATACACTCACATTAATTTTTTGAGCGAGCAAAGGCAGGAAACCCATCAAAGCTGCAACCCCAAAAGCATTCATAAGCCTGAAAATAAACATTGCTTGCATTGTCTTGTCCTTTAATATTGTTTTGAGTGATGATGGCTTAATTTTTTTATGTGCGTTTATCTCTGGAAGCATGAATATAAGAAATAACAAAGACAAAAAGCTTATTGCCCCCATTGCATAGAAAGCGGCGTTCATGTGCCAGATGTCATACAAAGTCCCTCCTATGACTGGGCCGGCAGCCAATCCCATGAAAAATGAGATAGTAAAAGTGCCAAGGTACTTGCCTTCCTCATTCTTTGGCGCAATGTCGCCGATGTAAGCCATTGAAATAGGCAGAACCATTGCGCTTGCTAAGCCATGAAAAAATCTTATTATAACCAAAGAAGATGTTGTATCTGCCGCAGCATAAAAGAATGATAAAATTGTGTAGCCTGTCAGTCCAACAAGCAGGAGGTTTTTTCTTCCCTTCAAGTCAGACAATCTTCCAATCAATGGCGTGAACAAAGCCCTTGACAATGTGAAAGAGCCAAAAATCAAGCCTATAAGGAAGCCGTTTGCGCCCAAGCTTTCCGCATAAATGCCCATGAAAGGCTCTATTATGCCTGTGCCGAGCATTGTTGCAAAAACTGCAATGAACAAGACTGTGAAGATGCGCTTTTCCATGAATTTAGAAATTTTTGCTTGTTTTTAAGGGTTGTTGTCAATCCAAATCAATTGTTATGCACTCCAGCAGCAAATAGAATTCCCCATAGCCCGATTCTTTGTTTAAATGCCCGCCATTGGGCACAATGTTGAATTCAGCTCCAAGCTTTTCAACAATGTCATTTGTAACTTCAGATGGTATGTACTTGTCATTGTCAGATGCAAAAACAAAGAATTTATTGCAGCTGCTTTTTATCTTTTCCCAGCCGAATTCCTTATCTAAAAAGGTTTTGTTTATTTCATCATACTCAACGCCGAGCAGCTTGTGAAAAGGGGCAACTAAGTATGCAGCCTTGATTTTTTTGCTGGTTTTTTCAAGATAATTAAGAATGAAAGCAGCGCCAAGGCTGTGTCCGACCATGACAGTTTCTTCATTTACCTTGCTTTCATAGCTTGAAAATACCCTAAGCCAGCTTTCTAAAGATTGGTCCAAAGGCGTTGGAAACTTCGGCACAATAACTTCATTGCCTAGGCTTTCCAGCTCTTTCTTAAGCCAGGGAAACCAATTAGCTTCCGGGCTTGCATAGACACCATGGATTATTATGAAGTTCATTTTATCTTTGCATACATCAGCATATCTACAAATTTTCCATCTTTTAAATCATTCTTTCTCAATAAGCCTTCCAATTTATAGCCATTGTTCTTCAAAACATGGGCGGATGCTTTATTTTTTGTAAAGACACCAGCATAAATTCTTTTCAGCTTTAATTTTTTAAATCCAAAATTTGTCATCACTTTTACTGCTTCGGTCATGGTTCCCTTATTCCAATATTTTTTGCCAAGCCAATATCCAATTTCTGCTTTGTGTTTTTCTATCTTGATGAATCCTATGCCGCCAATAACCTCTCTATCAGCATCAATTGCAAAATGAATCTCTTTTTTATTTATCCTCTTTTTTGATTTAACGCATTGGCTTATCCATTTTTTAGCTTCTTTCATTGTATAAGGGCAAGGAATCCTTAAAGTATACCTGTAAACAGCCTTATCATTTATATTTTTTTGAAGTGATTCTTCATCGCCTTTTTTGTAAGGTCTTATAATAAATCTTTTTGATTTTATTATCATTTTAAGCTCTCAACAACTTCAATAAATTTTCTTACATCTTTCTCCAATTCTTCCGTAATTGCTTCATATACCAGCTTGTCATTAATCTGCCCATATTGGTGGGCTATGAAATTTCGCATGCCTTTTGCATCCTTTAAATGATTATAAATCTCATTATCTATTACTCCATTTTCTTCCAGTATCCTGAAAGAATCTATATCATCTTCAGGGATTCTAAATTTTTTTTGGGTAATTACAATAAATGCTAAATCAGTAACTGCCTCAATTACTTTCTCAAAATATCTTTCACAGGCTGCCCTGATGATTTTATTTGATTCGTATTCTTCAAGTGTATTTGGCACTGTTTCCATTAACTCATCCAAATACTTTTGAATTTCATTTATTTTTTCATTTATCCTGCTCAAGCGGCTTCACCCAATATCCTTTTTGTTCTAATGAAGAAATCGTCATCTTTTAAGTACTTTATGCTAAACAAATTATTATCAAAATCTTCTTTTTTGTATAATATTTTATGTAAGCCGGCAATTGAGCGCTTAATCTTCTGGGGAAGTGTATTAAATACTTGTATGTCTGCTTTTTCAGAAAAATTGCCTAAAATTCTTATTCTAAACCTATCAGCATCTTCCTTTTCTATCTCGTCAAATACAACACATATATCTATGTCAGACCTTGGAGTGACAATGCCATTTACTCTTGAGCCAAAAAGAAGTATCGCTTCAATCTTGTCTTTCAATTTGTCCTGCAGGATTATTTTAACGGCTCTGTCAATAATCTTTTTTGCATCTTGATCTTTTTTTAGTTCAAACTCATTCTCAAATTTAGACACTTCTCTAATAAACTCCAGCTTTGGCTTTATATCCCTGCTCAGCCTGTTTCTTTCTGACTGCTTCAATGGCAGTCCTTCTAATTGTTTGAGCATTATTTCTATTTCTTTCTTGCCAAATATTCTCCTTGCATTTTTGCTAGTTTTCAAAAATTCTTTCAAAGCCAAAATAATCATCATTTAGGTTATAATAATCAGAATAAAGGTTATTTAGTATTTAAAGATTGCGGTTTTTGAATGGTGAATTTAATAGTTGTTAAGTTCAATAATTTTTTTGGCTAAACGAACGAAACGGAAGAGAAAATAAAGATATTTATATATAACAAGAGGTATAAGATAATAAAATGAGACCTAGAATTACAAGATACATGTTTGAACCACTTCACATAAGAATTATTGAGGCTACTAAAGACTGGATTAAGGGATTTTTTCAAAGAAAACAAGAAGAAGTAAAAATAACCATCATAGATCCTGAAAGATTACATCAAGTTCCACAAGACAAAGCATATTCAAGGAATTATCGCAGATACAGGAAAACATATTATTATGGTCAATCCGGTGGTACTAATCTTACTGAAGCTCAAAGAAGATTTCTAGAGAGAGGAATAAAAGTAAAATGCTGGAGATTAGTACTCAGCCATTTTGATTTTTCTATGGATGAGTATATTCCAATTTTCTCTAAAGATAGACAAAAATCAAGAGAACATAAAGATAAGGGTCATAAAGGACGAGGGAATATATCTGCCCAAAGAAAAAGAGCAAAACTTAGAAAGAGAAATGATTAAAATTTTATTTGAAGAATCTCCTAAAATTTCTCTTGATTTTTTCCCAAAGTCTTTTACCTGCCATTATGGGTGTTAAAACTTCTAGAATAATAAATATGAATGCAATTATTGGAAAAAATATTGCCCAATTAGTCATATCTTTCATTGCATTCCAGAATGCCATAAGTATCATCGCTCCAATAATATATTGTCCGGGTACACCATAAATGGCGAGTAAGATTTCAACAATATCCTCCTTTGTTTGCTTGTTCATATCGCTTAAAGACAACCTAATAAATATAAATTTATTGGATAAATATTTTCTCGCCTTGATTGTTGTTCTTTATGTGTCGCTTTGCTCCTTTGATGGAACTTAGCCAAAAAAATTACTCTGCGGACGCAGGTCACCAGAACTTTCATAGTTAGTTTATACAATTAAAATGATTTCATCTTCTCATAAACCCACTCAGCGTAATCTGCTCATCCCTCTTGGAACTTAGATAAATAACCTGCCCTTCCCTTGAGCCATACCTGTAAACTGAAATGCCCTTGCAGCCAAGCTCAAAAGCCATCATAAATATTTTCTCAACATCTTCAACAGTTGCATCTTTCGGCAGGGTTACTGTCTTGCTGATTCCATTATCAACATATTTTTGGAATGCAGCCTGCATTTTAACGTGCCACTCTGCTTCAATGTCTGAGCCGGCAACAAAGATTTTTTTTAATCTTCCCGGGATTTCATCAATATCATTTATTGAGCCTTCTTTTGTTATCCTTTCAATAATTTCATCATTGTATAATCTGTTTTCCATCAAAGCTTTTTTTAGATTCTTGTCAAAATAAGCCAATGTCTTGCCTTCTGCTGTCCTTCTGATATAGCTCAATGCAAACAGCGGCTCGATGCCTGAAGAAACATCCGCAATTATGCTTATTGTTCCTGTAGGGGCAATTGTTGTTCTTGTTGCATTTCTGAGAAGCATGTGACAGCCTTTGAAATATCTGCTTTTCCTGTTCCAAGCGCTGTCTTTCCATGATGGAAATGCGCCTCTTTGCGCCGCCAGATTCATTGAGGCAATGCTTGCCTCTTTTGAGATGAATTTCATAACCTCTTCTGCGGTTTTCAATCCATTTTCAGAATCATAGGCTATGCCTAATTTAACAAGCATGTCTGCAAACCCCATAATCCCCAATCCAATCTTCCTGTTTTTCTCAACAATTTTCCTATTTTCTTTTAATGGGTAATCGCACATGTCAATTACATTGTCAAGAAAATGAATTGCAATGTGTATTGTCTTTTTCAATTTTTCATAATTGATTTTTTTATTCTCAACCATATTAGACAAATTAATGCTTCCTAAATTACAGGACTCATAAGGCAGCAAAGGCTGCTCCCCGCAGCTGTCTGTCGATTCGATAGCGCCAAGCTTTGGTGTCGGGTTGAAATCATTGATTCTGTCGATAAATATAACCCCCGGATCGCCGTTAAGCCATGCCTGCCCGCATATAAGCCCGAAAATCCTTCTTGCGCTTTCATTTTTTACAGTTTTTTTAGTTCTCGGGCTTATAAGTTTGTAATTCTTGTTTTTCTTTACAGCATTCATAAAGTCACTGGTTATTGCAACAGAGACGTTAAAATTAGTCAATACATTTTCCTTGCTTTTTACTGTTATAAACTCCTCTATATCGGGATGATTGACATCCAGTATGCCCATATTTGCCCCCCTTAAAGTTCCTCCCAGCTTGATCTGCTCGGTTGCAGCGTCAAATATCTTCATAAAGGAAACAGGTCCGCTTGTAAAGCCTGCACTCTCTATCATGTCGCCTTTTGGCCTTAATTTTGAGAAATTAAACCCCGTGCCTGCGCCTGTCTTGTGGATTAAAGCCGTGTCATGAAGAGTTTTAAAGATTGAATGAATATCGTCTTCTATTGGAAGCACAAAGCAGGCTGCCAATTGCTGCAGTTTTCTTCCCGCATTGAACAATGTTGGAGAGTTCGGCAAAAAATCCAAAGAAGCCATCAAATTGTAGAATTCATTCTCTGTTTTTTTAACATTATTTTTGCTATTATTGTACTTTGCATCTGCCTGTGCAATGTTCTTTGCAGCCCTCCTGAACAAGTCTTCGGGCTTTTCAATCACCCTGCCTTTATCGTTTTTCTTCAGGTAGCGCTGCTCGAGTATCAGCAAAGCGTTTTTTGAAAGGGTTAGTTTAGGCATTTCTATTGATTATCTATTTTTGTTTATAAATATTATCACAAAATTTATATAAAATCAATTTAAAGGGTGCAGTATGGAGCACTTATCCATCAAGGACATCCATGAAAGGCTTGAGGAGCTTAACGGCTGGGAAATGCTTGGCAACGGCATAACCAAGGAATTCCATTTCAACAGCTTCAATGAGGCAATGGAATTCGTGCATAAGATCGGCGAAGAAGCTGAAAGGCAGCATCATTTTCCCGACATCACTATAAAAAATACCATAGTAACTATCCATCTGACAACTTACGAGGCAAACGGCTTGACTCATGGTGATTTCAAGATGGCTAGGGTAATTGAGCAGATGGTTTGATTAGACAGAAAAGTTAATAAACAGAAAACTTTAGCATTAATTATTATACGAGTGGTGGATATAAATGGCTTTGTGTCAAGGAGAAGTTGCTCAAATCGATACTGCACAATTAGAACAAAAATTAGACTCTGAACTTGTCGCCCCAGTTTCTATTATTTTGAAGGGGGACAAAATGCGAGAAAAGGAATTAAGAAGAATTCTGGTTGAAGGAAGTCCAAGTCAAATTCCACAGGGTTTAAGTTTATTTGACAATTCTTATGATGGTAATGTACCATGGTATACTGGCTATGCATCTTTAGGTGATATAGCACGTCTATGCATGGAGCCTAGTATATCCCATATTTATTCGGCACGTGAAGCACAGCATAGTGTAGGTCACTAAATATTTCAGTTCTTTATGTTATTTATATCTTAATACTCAATCCCCCTTCTCGCAACAATCCCCTTCTGCCACGGGTGTTTTATGCCCTGCACGATGTTGACGTAATCGGCAGCATCAATAATCTCTTTTGGAGCATCCCTGCCCGTCATTACAAGCTCAACCCTTCCATGGCTTTTTACAATCTCCAGAACTTCATGCAATGGCACAAGTTCCTTTGCAAGCACGCAGTTTATCTCATCCAGGATAACAACATCATACTTGCCGCTCTTGATTGTGTTTTTTGCATGCTCCCACCCAAGCAATGCAGCTTCCTTTTCCTGCACATCAGGATGAAACACAAAAGTCCCTGTACTGTCCCTGAATTCGGCAAGCTGTTTTTGCTTTATCGCATCAACGCCGAACTGCTCTATCTCAAAGCCCAGCTTTTTCGCGGAATGTATTTCTCCTGTAAAGCCGCTTTTCAGGAACTGAATCATATGCACTTTTAAATTATTTCCAGTTGCCCTCACAGCAATCCCCAATGAAGAGGTTGTCTTGCCCTTGCCATCTCCTGTTATTACATGGACTAACCCAAGGCTTTCCCTGCTGTCGTCGCCTTTTACCTTGATTTCATTTCTTATTCTTGTTAAAGCCATTTTAAAAGCAAATATATTTCATAACCATATCTATTGGTTGTGATATCCAACAAAACATCACCCTTTTTTGGATGTAAACAATATATAAAAAGAAAAATAATTATATGCACAAGCCCCAGCCGCAGCTTGGGCAGTGAAGGCATCCTTCTTTCAGCTCAACTTTTGTGCCGCATTCCGGGCAGTTTTTTATTGTATATTTTGCAGCAGGCTTTGTCTCGCTTCCGTTGCCGCTGGCAAAAACTAATCCGCTTTCAGACTCCTTTATCGTTCTTTTCATTTCGGGCTTTATGTCAACCTCTATTTTGGATTCCTCCTTTTTCTCCTTTGCCTTCGGAGCAACCAAAACCTGATCCTTTATGCTAGAATCCCTGAAGACAGTGACGTCCTTGCAGCCAAGCTTGTAAGCAAGTATGTAGCTTTCTCTCATGTGCTCGATAGTTGCATCAGCAGGAAAGTTGTTTGTTTTGGAGATGCTTGAGTCAACCCATTTCTGGAACGAAGCCAATGCCCTTATATGGTCTTCCGGGGTTATGTCCATTGCTGTAACCAAAGCCATTCTTATTTTCTCAGGCACGTACTCAATCATTTGTATGCTGCCTTTGTGATCGTTGATGTCTTCCATCAGCTTGTCGTTGAGCAAGCCTTCCTCTCTTAATACCTTTTCAGCAGCAGGGTCAACATAGTAAAAGCTTCCAACCTTTACATTCTTCTCAAATACAAGAGAGTAAACGGGCTCCATGCCTGATGAGCAGCCTGCAATCATTGAAATGCTGCCTGTCGGCGCAATAATTGTCGTGTAGCCGTTCCTTATACCATGCTTTTTTATATCTTCAGCGAGCTTGTCCCAGCCAAAGTGCTGCTCATCCTTTAGGTAAGCTCCTCTTATGGGCAGCCTTCCGTCCTTGTAGAAGCTCTTGTTGTAATAAGGCAAATTACCCCTTGTTTTTGCAAGCTCAATGCTTTCAACCTTGCTCCAGTATGCAATGAATTCCATCAACTGCTCCATGAATTTCCTGCCTTCCTCTGTATTATAAGGCAGCCTAAGCTCGTAAAGCAAGTCGCCAACACCCATCACCCCCAATCCAACTTTTCTTGTGGCTAAACTCATCTCCTCAATTGCTTTCAGCGGGAAGTTATTGACATCAATTACATTGTCAAGGAATCTTGTGCAGCTTTTTACAACAGTCCTCAAGTTTTCCCAGTCAACATAATTGTTTCCGTCATCGTTAGTTCTTGCAAAAGCCCACACATTGATTGAGCCGAGGTTGCATGGCTCGTTTGGGTAAAGTAGTACCTCACCACAAGGATTGGTTGTGACTATTGGCCCCAAATGCTCAAAAAAGGGATTGTACTCATTCACCTTGTCAAAGAAAATAACTCCAGGCTCAGCAGATTCCCATGCTTGGTAGACAATCTTGTCAAACAGCACTCTTGGATTTACATATTTAACTACTTTGCCGTCTTTTGGGTTAACCAATGGGTATGGCTCGTTCTTGTCATAATAATCCCAAAAGTCTGACATTATCAATACGCTTATATTGAAGTTTCTCAATGCCTTGTTGCCTTCCTTTGCTGTTATAAATTTCTCAATGTCAGGATGGTTGCTGTTAAGAATTCCCATATTTGCGCCTCTCCTGATGCCGCCCTGCTTAATCACTTCTGTCATTGTGTCAAACAATCGCATGAAGCTTAATGGTCCTGAGGCTACCCCTCCTGTTGAGGACACAAAGTCTCCTTCCGGCCTTAATTTGCTGAAGTTGTATCCCATTCCGCCGCCTGCCTTGAATACAATTGCAGTGCTTTTCAAAGTCTCCATTATGCCTTCTATGCTGTCAGGGACGTCTAACACAAAACATGCACTTCCCATCCCCAAAGGATTGCCAAAGTTTGCAATTGCAGGAGTGTTTGGCATGAAAAGCTTATGCGTCATCAGATTGTAAAGCTCATCAACATTATTCTCGTAATTGTTGAATTCGCCATTCTTAATCATGCCAAAGAACTTGCTCCATGAAACACGCATTTGTTTGCTGCTGTTGAACCTGCCGTACATTCTCTTTAATGCTTCAAGATGATACCTGTTAAGGGTGTAATTGCCAATGCTGTATTTATCTTCATTTGCAACAGGGCTGAAGCTTTCCGGCTCGTTTTCCGGCTGCTGCGCATTGATGTCAAACACCCTTCTGTCATAGAACAAGTCAGGCAATGCAGCATGGACAGCAACCCTTGTGAACAGCTGCTTTGGCGTTTCTGTCAATTTTCCTGTCGAGTCCTTTCTTAAGTACCTTGCCTTTAAAACCCTCAATGCGTTGACATCGAACCTTTTGTCAACCTCGTCAATCTCTTCTTTTTCCAGAACCAGCTGCTTTTCTTTCCTGATTTCAGCCCTTTGCTGCCTGTAAAGAATGTAAGCTTTTGCTGTAGAGGCATGCCCCTGCTCAATAAGGACCTTCTCCACAATATCCTGGATTTCCTCAACTGAAGGCGCTGTTTTGCCCAGTTTTTCAATCTCTTCAACTACCCTGTCGCTCAGCTGCTGGGCAATCTTCCTGTCCTTGCCGCCTACTGACTGCGCTGCCTTGAATATGGCACTTGTTATCTTTGCCTGGTCAAATCCCACTACTGTTCCGTCCCTTTTCCTGATTCTTTGTATGTTTGTTTGCATTTTTAATCCTCTTTTTTGTTTTTAGACCCTGATTCTGCTGATTTACTGCATTTTCACTACTTAGCCGAAAACACAATATATAGTGGTTGAGATGTCGTCTATACACTACATGTAGTATGTTTTCAAGGGGGTGGTTATATTTAAAGATTTTGGTTTTAGATTATAAAGATTATATAAAAATTAGCATAATTTTTGGGTTTAAATAGTTTAGGCAAAGATGTCCAGTGGTCAGTAAGCTTTAAATATAAAACAACTGCTAACAAATAATGATGAAAATTCCCAAATGTGATTACCATGGCACTTGTAAAAATAAGGCTTACAGGGAAGTTTTCCCAAGCCTTTTAGGAGGAAAATACAAGAATCGCGGTTGGAGCTATTTATGCAGAAAACATTATTCTCAAGAGCAAAAAAGATTTAAAGGAAAATTGCCAAATTCTGATGCTGACTAAACTCAATAAGAAATGTTTTTATAGATTTGTTTTTGATATTATACTGTGGGATTTAGTGATGAAATCTCCATAGAACAAGAAGTAAATCAAGTGTCAATGAACCGACCACATGTTGTTGTATTGGGTGCTGGTGCAAGCAGAGCAACTTGCCCCGATGGAGATAAGAATGGGAAAAAATTACCTCTTATGTCAGATTTTGTAAAAATTTTAGGTTTAAAATTCATAAACAAAATATATTTAATCCTAAATAAGCTATTATTTTCCATATTGCAAATAAGTATTTAAATATATGCTTGAATAACTGCAAATATACAAAAAAGTTTAAATAGAATCTCCATATCATATCTTATTAGCAGGTAAAACCTGTTGGTCAGTGCACTTTGAAGTGCACGTTCAACAGTACCAGCAGGTGCTGCTTTTTCTTTTATTTTAAAAATAAGTGAACAATGTTTGTTTTATTTTCTATAATCCTGAAGAAATAGTCATCTCCATACTCAAATTTATGAAAAACCGCCCAAGAAACTATATCCGCGATTTGCAGTCCTGACCAAGATTGCGACCAGCTATGGTATATTTCAATTTCTCTAGCCCATCTTGTTTCCTTAAATTTTTTCTCCATATAATTATTAAAATCCTCGACTAAGCTTTGTTTTCCCTTTGATTTGTCTATCCTCATAATTAATTTCCTTGAATCGATTGATATGTTTGAAAGATGACTGCAAACAAAGTTATACAATTTGTCTGGATTCTTTTTTAAATATTCACTATAAACTTTTTTCTTGTCAAGAATTATACTTTGCGCATGCGCAGACTCAATCCCACTAAATTTTTTAAGAATCCATTCTATTACTTCTTTACTTGACTTATTGGCTTTAACCTCCTCAGCCCCTTTTAGTTCTTTTTTGAATTTATTTCTTCTAATATTTTTGATAAGCCTGTCTAAATAAGCAATATCATTCACCCAAATTGCAGTTATCACAAAGTATTTTGAACCTTTTTCTCCTAAATCCCCTGTTTCATCAATGTAAACATACCTTTCCATTAAGAGAATGAAAGTTAATTGATTTAAAAACTTTTATAGAATACTCCACTCTTCCTTATTCAACTGATTTTCCCAACTTGCCCAACTTCTCCCCTTCCATGAACCTTCTTAAGACATCCTTCACTTCAGAAATCTTTACCCTTACCTGCTCTGTCGTGTCCCTTGAGCGCACTGTAGCCATTTCGTCTTCAAGGCTTTCATGGTCAATTGTAACGCAGGCATAAACTCCAGTTTCATCGGCTCTTGCATATCTGCGCCCGATGCTTCCGCCCAAGTCAAATGTACAGGCCCAACTTTGCTTTAGCTCATCATAAACACCTCTTGCCTTCTTGACAATATCAGCCTTGTTGGAAACAAGAGGGAAAATTCCGGTCTTTACCGGGCAAAGTTTAGGATGCAGCTTCATGACAACATTATCCCTTGACTTGTCATAGTGGTAAGCGTCAAACATAAAGACTAAAAATGCCCTTTCAACTCCCTGTGAAGGCTCGCAAATCACATGAGGAATTATTTTTTTCTTTGTTTCCTCGTCAAAAATGCTCAAGTCAGTTTTTGCATGCTCGATATGCTGCTTCAAGTCAAAGTCTGTCCTGTTGGAAAGACCCTGCAATTCCTTCCATCCAAAGGGAAATTCATACTCCAAATCCCATGTGTCCAAGGCATAATGCGACAATTCGTCTTTTACATGCTGCCTTACCCTGAAACGGCTTGAATCCGCGTCCAGGTCAATAAACCACTTGTGCATCAATGCAAGCCAGTAAGCATGCCATCTGGTTTTGATTATTTTTTTAGAAAGGCATTCTTTTATTGACATTTTCTCCATTTTTTTGTTGTTCTTCTGCATATCTGCTGAGAGGATATTCATCTCATAGTCCAATACATCATCAATGAAAGGGCATTCATCATATTTTTCAGGATGCACAAAATATTCTATCTCCATCTGCTCGAACTCCCTCATCCTGAACAGGAAATCTCTTGGTGAAATCTCGTTCCTGAAAGCCTTGCCCATCTGCGCAATGCCAAAAGGCAGCTTCAGCCTTGCATTTTCCTGAACTAACCTAAAATTTGCGAAAATAAGCTGCGCTGTCTCAGGCCTTAAAAATGCAGCAGAACTTGAGCTCTGCACAGGCCCGACATTTGTTGTGAACATCAAATTAAACCTTTTCGGCTCGCCTAATTCGCTTCCGCACTTCTGGCATTTTATCTTGTTGTCTTTTATCCTTTTGCTTATCTCCTGTATTTGCATGCCATCTGCCGCAATCTTCAGCTTGTCCTCTAGAAGAGTGTCAGCCCTGTACCTCATTCCGCATTTTTTGCAGTCAACAAGAATGTCTGTAAAGCCGTCAACATGCCCTGAAGCCTTCCAGACCATTGGATGTGTTACAATGCTGCCGTCTATGCCAACAATATCATCACGCTGCTGCACAAATGATTTCCACCACTCCTTCTTTATGTTGTTTTTCAATTCAACTCCCAAATGCCCGAAGTCATAAAAGCCCGATATCCCGCCATAAATCTCAGAGCTTGGGTACACAAATCCCTTCCTCTTGCAGAAGGCTGCCATTTCCTCAATGGTTATTTTGGGTTTTTCCATTTTTTAATCAAAGTTTGTAAGTTATTTTAGTTTTTTCAATCCGCCTTCGGCAATATCTTGTGCTCGGCGGCAAAGGCAGGATTATACCTTTTGTTTATTTTCTGGTTCAGAGCCTCTCCGCCTCGCCTATCTATTTAGGATAGCAAGGCAAAATTCCCTGAGCTGGGTTCCCATTGTTCCTTTGCTGTTGTTGGGAAGCGACGTGTTTTTTAATTTATTCTTAATTATCTTAAATATATTGTTTTAATATATCTTATTTTAATTTTATCCTTTTTTAGCCTCTTTATAAGACTTCCAGAAGAAAAACCCTATTATGGCAAAAGTCACTACCGGCGAAACCCATTGGGGAATGTGCATTCCAAAGCTGTCTGCAAGCATTACAATTCCAAGCGCAAATATTGAGTACATTGCGCCGTTCTTCAGGTACTTGTACTTCTTGACATTCTCTATGTTGCTTATTGTAAGCTGCCTTACAACCAAAGCGCCAATTCCGTTGCCTATAAGAATTAAGGGTATTGAAAATGTGAATGCAAAAGCACCCAAAATGCCGTCAATAGAGAAGGTTGCGTCAATAACCTCAAGGTAAAAAATCTTTGCCAAGTCAGTCATTTTGGCGCCTTCAATCATCTCCTTTTCCATCTTCTCGGCGTTCTCCTTGAACCCATGCGTTATGAAGAACGCAGTCGAGCCGACAACAGCGCCAAAAGCCATTAAAGGATTTATCTTTATAGCCTGCCATACTATCACAGACAGCAAAACAGAAACAACAGCAAAAAACCATACCCCTTGTTTGTGCATGAACTCCTCTCCCACTAATCCGTAATGCTTTGGCTCAAGGAATATCCAGTGGAAGAACAAGAACACAAGAAAAGTGCCTCCTCCGGCAAGCAATATGGGGGCAGATTCTTTTATTGTTTCAGCAATCCTTGGGTCAGAGCTGAAAGAGGCAGTCAAGGCGCCAATTGCGCCAAGGCTTGGATTGCTCATCCATATTATAAGCCATGGCAGCAATCCTCTTACAAGAAAAACAGCTATTATGATGCCCCATATTAAAAACCATCTCCTGGCTTTCCTGGACATTGTGCCGAGAACATCAGCATTAATGACGGCATTGTCCACGCTTATTACTATTTCAAATAAGCTTAAGCCCAAAACAGTCAAGGCTATTGAAAAAAAGTCCATTTTAGACTGGGTTACAAAACTTAGAATAAAAAGATTGTGGTTGATTAGTTGACAGGGCGTAACAAATCACGATTAGGATTTCTTGCTATTTCTTCTAATTTCCTTGCTACACTCTTCTGTGTTTGTGTAAACCCTAAGTTTTCCCATTGACTACCTTGACCCCAAACCCTAAACATGAGTTGCTGAGGTCTTAGTACAATGCAATTTTTTTCACTTGCGGGATCTAAAATAACAACATACTCAATCATTCCTTGAGGATTCATTACAAAATAATTCATTTCGCCGGGCTTTGGTGAATAATCATTACCAAATCTTTCTTTAACGCTCTGGTTTGTACCTGCTTCTATCAGTGTAAAACCGTGCTGGAATGGCGATGGCGCATCTGCGGTTCTATATGTTAATATCCAACGGTCTGATCCTTCAACCACCCCCAAATCATAACCTTTTCCAGCATTAAGCGAGCCTAACTGTTGCATAATATCCAAAGAAGGAAAATATCCTCTTGCTCTAAGCGCGTCAAAAAATGCTTTTGATTTTTCTCCAAATTCCTTTTCTATTTTATCTTCAACATTATCGGGGAAACCATATTGAACCATTTGACAAGAATATGGCTCTAAAAAATCAAATCTATCTCTTGGTAATGGATCTAACCTAGTTTCTATAGCATGTTTTGGAAATGTTGCTGTTCTTGTAAAATTTGCTCTCACTGCGTGTACGCCAACGTTTGCCAATAATGCTAAAGAAGTTCCAACTACTGCCGTAGGTAGTACATATGCCGCAACAAACTCATTTATTCTTTCTTTCATTCTCTAACCCCAATTAATTCATTACCATATAATAACTAGCGATTTTTAAACTTTTGCCTCGTCTTGAGGTTATCTCCTATCCAATATCCTCCTTGGCATAAAAAAAGCTGCAATTATTGGAATAACAACAACCCCAATCCCAAAAACACCCAAAGCCCATGAGGGGTATTTGCTGTAATTGACAAAAATGCCGTAATTCACAAGCAAATCTGACCTCACCTGAAAATACAAAAGCCATAATAAAACCAGCGGCACAATATATCTCACAGTGAGCTTGCACAGCCTGCCCAATCTTAAAAATGAGTTCCGGTTTATGAAGTCCGCTATCCTATCAATTTCAAAAAACCACCCGATTGCAATAACCTCCAGCAGAATTGCAATCAAAACATTATAGTAAAAAAAATGCATCATGATATTCATTATGTAAAGCCCCGGCTTTATAACAAACAGCAATCCAAACAAAAAACCAAAACCAGCCACAAAAACAGCGGCATTTCTGTGCTTTGTTTTGAACTTGTGAACAAGGACATGCGATATTGCGTAGCCAAGCGACGCTGTGGCAAAAACTAAGAATGCAGAAAAAAGCAAAAAAAACATCAGACTCGCCAACGTTGGCTTGTAAAAGAAAGGCAGCGCCTGAGCCAAAACAGTAAAGAACGAGCTGAAATCCGAGAAAGCAAGATTGCTTAACCCAACATTATTTTTCACGCTTAAAAATCCAAGTATGGAAAACATGATAAATCCTACAATGATGCCGGCTAAAAATTCAAAAGCGGCGGTAATAGAGGCATTGCCGGCTATAAACCCCCTGCTTTTTTCCCCAAGGGCGTGCACAATGCCGAATGACAATCCAAGCGAAGTCAACGCCAAGGCAAAGGACGCGAGCCAGGGTTCCGGATCAAGCAAATTATTCAATTGCGGCTTTAGAAAGGAATAAACTCCAGTCAAGGCGTTTTCCAAGCTTAGCGAATAAACAAAGAAGAAGAGCATCAAAAAAACCAAAGCAACAAATGTAATTAAAAAGGTTTTTTTCATGCTTTCAAACCCCCTCCTAATGTAAAAAAACACAATAATCCAGGCAAGAATCAAGGCAATAAAGACAGGCAGGGAAAACTGCGTGAAATCCCTAAAGCCATCAGCCGACTGCACCACATTTTTGAAGAAATATGATGCCGCATTTTTATTCCACTGCAGTCCAAAAGACACAAAAAAGTAAATTATGTGCCATGAGAGAATTACTGCAGAGAAGCTCATCAAAATAAAAGAATTAAAAATCATGAGCCAGCCGATGCCGCTGAACCATTTCCTTATCGAGGCAAACAAATCCACAACATTTTTGCTGAAGTACTGCCCCATTGAGAGCTCAAGCATAAGCAAAGGAATTCCCAAGACAATTAATGCAATGAGGTAGGGAATGAAAAACAAGCCCGTATAGCTGAATGAGTAATATGGGTAAATCCAGATGTTGCCGATGCCCAATGCTGCCGCAACTGACAGCAACAAGACAAACAGCCTTGAGTTATTCGCCCCCATAATACCAACTCATAATTGTTTCTATTTAAAACTTTTGCCTGTGATAATTTTTGAGTGATAACAAATTTCATTAAAAACAAACCGCAAAAAATTTAAAGAGCTAACTTTCATCAGATTTTGTGATTATCAGGCTCAAGTGGGTAGTTGCTGTCCAAGTTATTATCATACTGGTTTTGCTAGCTGTAACTGCAAATTATTATCTTGAAGAAAATAAGATAGAAAAAGCGCGAAATGGCGGGCTTCTTTCCCAAAGAATATATTCAGGGATATTGGAGCCAAAAAGCTTTCTCATAGTCAGTTTCGCGCCATTGAAAGAAAAAATAAACGCCCATATCCAAAAAAACAACCTTAATGTGTCAGTCTATGTTGAAAACTTCCGCAACGGCGCATACATGGGAATAAATGAAAGAACTGGATTCTTCCCTGCAAGCCTGATTAAGCTGCCTATTGCAATCCTGATAGCAAAAAAGATTGAAAACGGCGAGCTAAGATTTGATACTATGCTCAGCATTTATGATTCGGACAGGACAAGCAGCTTTGGAGAGCTTTACAAAACCAAGGAAAAGCAGCTGCCTGTTGGAGTCTTGCTTGAAAAAATGCTGAAAGAATCAGACAATACAGCCTATAGGATATTGCTGCGACAAGTTGATGCTGGGGATTTCCAGCTTATTCTGGACTATTACGGCATTGATGTTAATGCGGACTTTGAGGAAGGCGAAACAGCTGAGCGCCCGAATTTATTGAGCCCGAAGGCAATGTCAACATTATTCTCCAGCCTGTATTTTTCCACGGTTCTTGAGCCCGAAAATTCAGAGCGCCTGCTTTCATTGCTTTCTGATTCAGCCTTTGATGTAAAAAAAGCCGCTAACATACCTAATGATGTTGCCATAGCCCATAAGTTCGGCGAGACATATTATGTTGGCTACAGGTATTTTCATGACTGCGGCATAATGTACATTGGCGAAACCAGAATATTCTACTGCATTATGACTGAAGACTTAAATGAAAAGCAGGCAACAGAAGCCATAAGCTTTATAGTTAATGAAACGTACCATTACGTTAAAGAAACAAAAGCCAGATTTGAAGATTATAAGCAATAGGGCTAAACCAATACTTTAATAAAACCAAAAACAATACTGACTGCCATGCAGCCGTTAATCCGCAAATACATTCCGAAAACCGAAAAAGAAATAATAGGGCAGGATGAAAACCTGAAACAATTAAAGAAATTTATAGTCAATTTTAAATTAGAAAAAAAGAATTCTGCATTAATCTACGGGCCGAGCGGCACAGGGAAGACGTGCTGTGTCTATGCAATAGCAAATGAAATTGGATTTGAGGTTATAGAAGTCAATGCATCTGATTTCAGGAATGCCGAGCAAATCAACCAAAAAGTCGGCAATGCAATAAAGCAGCAAAGCCTGTTTGCGAAAGGAAAAATTATTCTTGTTGACGAGATTGACGGCCTGTCAGGGCGCGAGGACAGGGGGGGCATTCAGGCAATAACAAAGCTGATTGAAGATTCTGCATTCCCGATAATTTTGACAGCCACAAACCCGTTTGACAACAAATTCAGCTCCTTGAGAAGCAAGTCAAATTTAATCGAGTTTAAGCAGCTGGATTACCTGTCAATTTTCCAAATATTAAAAAAAATCTGTGAAGGAGAAAAAATAAAGTTTGACGAGGAAGTCCTAAAAAATCTTTCAAGGAGGAGCGGCGGCGATGCAAGAGCAGCCATAAATGATTTGCAAACATTAACCCAGGCTAAAAAAGAGCTGACAAAAGAGAGCCTTGTGGAGTTGGCTGACAGGAACAAGACTGACAACATAATGACGGCATTAAACAAAATATTCAAGACAACAGACCTGAAAATTGCAGTTTCAGCATTTGACAATGTTGAAGAGGACTTAAACGAGCAACTATTGTGGATTGACGAAAATTTGCCAAAAGAGTATACAAAGCCCGAGGAGCTTGCAAAGGCATACGAAATGCTCAGCAAAGCCGATGTTTTCAACAGGAGGATAAGGAGATGGCAGCATTACAGATTTTTGATTTACATAAATGCGCTGATTACGGCTGGAATAGCCTCTGCAAAAAAGGAGAAGCACAAGAACCTTGTTGAGTACAAGCCGACCGGCAGGATATTAAAAATATGGTGGGCTAACCAGAGGATAGCAAAAAAGAAGGACATTGCGGAAAAAATAGCCCAAAAAACACATTCATCAAAAAAAGAAATTATAAAAAGCACAATGCCTTACCTTCCGATAATGTTCAAAGATAAGGAGATGAGGAGCAATATCATAAGCGAGCTTGATTTAAATGATGAAGAGATTGAGTGGCTGAAA
>Ga0209541_10004890_pt1 | contig 23607 bp, 36 predicted proteins | sample RifCSPlowO2_01_FD_184027 | JGI IMG/M metagenome (GOLD analysis project Ga0209541, IMG submission 184027) | Groundwater microbial communities from Rifle, Colorado - Rifle CSP2_plank lowO2_0.1 (SPAdes) (version 2) | ecosystem: Environmental > Aquatic > Deep subsurface > Groundwater | place... | reverse complement strand
ATTGGTGTAAAAGATGAAAAAGACCCTTACATTTTCTTATTAGAGACTGATAAAAATGGGCAAAATGGGTTTAAATATAATTTTAGCCAGTTAGAATTTGTTGTAAATTCTGTTTCTCTAGCTAAAAATGGGGATTATCTTGCAACAGGATACTCAAAAAAAGATGGAATTTCTAATGCATTTCTTTGGAGAATTGATAAGCAGGAGCCAACAATCCCCCCACAGGATTTATCTTTTAGAATAGCTTTCAAAGGAAATTCAAATGAAGCAGGAAAATTTGTATCAGAAACAAATGATGGAAATTATTTTGTTGCTGGTGTCAGTGAAAATCCGCAAAATTCTTTTGGGGGGAAAGATATTTTTATTGAAAAAATTAAAGTGGAAGATAGGGCTGGGCATGAGATTATTTGGAGAAGAAATTTAGGAGGAGAAAAAGAAGATAATTTATGGAGTGCTGTAAAAACTTCAGATGAAGGAGTTGCGCTATTAGGAATTACAAATTCATTTTCAGCTTTTCCAATGCCTGATTTTGCTTTTCCTTATGTTGGAAAGTTTGATTCTGATGGAAATGTAAGGCATTTTAGGAGAGGTGATGTAAATTCTGATAATAAATTCAATATAGGAGACCCAATTTTAATTCTTCGCTATTTATTCGGAAGAGAAAGCATACCTTGCGAAGATGCTGCAGATGTAAATGATGATAACAGAATTCAGGCTGCAGATGCAATCAGCTTGCTTTCATTTTTATTTAAAAATGGCTCTCCTCCCCCTGAACCATTTAAAGTCCCTAATTTTGACCCCACTAATGATAACTTGGGGTGCGGGGAGTAAAATAATTCAAAATGAAAAAAACACTGGAAAATTTAGTCAAAGGCATAAAAAATTTCTCCAGAAAACTAGCTTTTGCAGGAGCTTTATTAGGCGGAGCATATTCAACACAAGCTTATTCTGCAGAAGCTCCAAAATCTACATGGGAGTATTCTTATCAAACTGAAAATGGAACTATTAGTGAAATTAAGGAAGCTAGTGATGGAAGCTATATTGCAACAGGAAGTCATAATGGAGGCTGGAAACAACAGATTTATCTTCTTAAAGTAAGTAAAACTGGAAGAACAGAATTATTTGAGCATTATTATGGAGACCAAGGAAATTCATTAGCTGAAACAGCTGATGGGTATGTTTTAACAGGAAGTTTAAATGAAAATGGAAAAGGAAATTTATTAGTGGTTGGAACTGATTTTGCTGGAAAAGAAAAATGGAGAAAAGTCTATAGAGAAGCTTCAGATGGGACTAAAGTTATAAGGACATCTGATGGAAATCTATTAGTTTTTGGCCAGATTCCAGATTCTGTTTCAGCACTGGATGCCTATCTAATAAAAATGGACAAAGATAAAAACGACATCTTTAAAAAAATAATTGGAGAAAAGGGCTGGGAAGATTTTTGCTTTGATGGAATAGAAACTTCTGATAGAGGCTATGTTTTTTCTGGAGCGCATGGAAGTTTTAATCTTCAAAAATTTCAAGGAAATTTGACAAAAACAGACAGCAATGGAGAAGTTTTATGGACAAGAGTATATGAAGAATCTCCAGGTATTGGGCATTATTTTATTAGTGAAACTTCTGATAAAGGGATAATTCAGGCAGGAACAAGAAATGGTGAATATATTTTCCTAACTAAAACAGATTCTAACGGAGATGTTCAGTGGTCAAGGGATTTTAATGAACTTTTAGGCAATGCCTTTTCTGTAAAAGAAACTAAAGATAAAGGACTTGCTGTCTCGGGAATATTTTATAAAAACCCTCCTGATGGAGAAGCGGTTTTATTAAGGACAGATGAACAAGGAACTCCATTATGGGTAAAAACCTATGGCAGCAAAACAAAAGAAACTTTCTGGAGTTCCGCAAATTCATTAATTGTTATAAATGATGGATTTGTTTTTGGAGGGAATTGTTATTTTGGAAAACCATATCAAAAATTATATATTGTGAAAACAGATACTGATGGAGATGTTCCTCCTCATTTCAAGAGAGGAGATGCAAATCTTGATGAGAGACTGAATATTGCAGATGCTATTTCTGTATTGGGGCATATTTACAATAACAAAAAAATAAAATGCTCAGATGCTGCTGATGCAAATGATAATGGAAAAATTGAAACAGCTGATGCAATTTCAATTCTTTCAAGAATTTTTAATAAAGGTCCCTGGCTGCCATTTCCAAATATAACTCCTAGTTTTGATCCAACTGAAGATGATTTGACATGCGGAGAATAATCTTCAGTTTTTTTCTTGCAATATTCAAGTATCTACTTTGCAACTTTATTCTCAAACTCAATTTGCATAACTTTTTAACCTCTGATATCCTTTCTAATCCATGAAAAAGATATTCATCTTCCTATTAATATTTTTCCTCGCATTTATCCTTAATTTCCTCTGGGAAATCCTGCATTTCCCATTATATATTGACTTGACAGGAATTCCAAAATACCCTCATTTATTAATCGCAACATTAACAGATGCGATAATAATAACATTTATTTTCATGTTTATCTCGCTTTTAAACAAAAACATCTCATGGATAAGGCATCCAAAAATATCTGATTATTTATTGATTATCATTCCCACATTAATAATAGCATCAGCAATTGAACTTTATTCAGTTTCTCATGGAAGATGGTCATACAAGGAGTTCATGCCAACAATTTTCGGGATTGGGCTAAGCCCGTTATTACAGCTAGCTGTGACAGGGATTTTAGTTTTTCTTATAATAAGGCAAATCAGGTCTGTATTCTAAGCCATAATCTCTCGCAAGTTTTTGCGGATTTAAATTCAAATTCTCTCCCTTCTCCTTCAAACCTCTTCTTATTGCTTCAATAGAGCTTCCAGTATAATTTCCTCTTCCATCATAAACATCTATCTTTCCAACTAAATTTCCATCAGAAGTTGTCAGTGAATTTGAGCCATAATAAACTTCAATCCCATCATCTCTTCCATTTCCGTCAATATCAACTCCAATTATAGCAAATCTGTAAAAACTAGGGCTTGGTTTGCCTTCCCTATCGGGAATATAGACATTTCCATGTTTATCAACTTTAATTTGATTTACATCAGCTAATCTATAATAGATAACTTCTATTTGCCTATTCTGCCCTTCTTTATAATCTCTCCATTTTTCATTTCCAAGTATCTCTTCTAATGTCGGAAGCCCTGTTACTGTGTATTTGTCATTCCCAACAAAACCCCTGCCGACTTCATTAGTTTTTTCTCTCTCAGAAAAATTAAAATGCATTCCTCTTCCAGTTCCAATATCTGCTACTGACTGTGTTTTCATGGCATCTGGCGCAAGATATTGCAGTGCAGAGACTCCACTAATCTCAATAAGTGTTCCCTTTATTTCTGGGTTAGATATAATCTCGTAAATTTTCTTTATAGCTTCTTCTCTCTCCAATGTCCTAGCTATTCTAGCAAAATAAGCAGAGATATGTAATTCAGATTCTTTCTTAGATTTTTGAGAGGGCTTGACAGAGTATTTTTCAAGGGTAGAAACAGGAATATCTGCCTTTAAAAGTGCACTGGCAAGAATTGCTGTTTCAGGATATACATTATTAAAATCCCCTAGTTTTTCCAAATATTCAGCTGTTTCAACAACCTGCCTTGCGCTGTCAAGTTCAGCTTTAACAATTAGGTCATTATCTGTTTTTAGCTGCTCTTCTAAACATTCAATGCTTTTTTTATAAGCTCTTTTTTCTGATATTAACCTTGGAAATTTGTTTTCTTCTTTATTATCTTTTTCATGCTGCGCTTCATGCACCATAGTGCTAAGATAAGTTTTAGGATTTTTTATCCCCCCGTCATCAGCTTCACTGTCAATAAGTATAACCCCTTTTCCAACTGAAAGCCCTCCTACATCTTTTGTTCCTAATCCAGTCCTGTCTATAACATTTTGGGAGAAAGTTAGATAACTTGTGTTTTCTTTTACAAAATTTCCAGATTTTTCAGCCTTCTCATAAAATGTTTTTAAGATTGGAGAATCTGCCCTGATCACAATTGGTTTTTTAAAGTAATTGATTAAATTTCTTTCGTCTATTTCATTTAAAATCTTTAACCTATCATTCTCATCAAGAGTTGCTGCACCATAGCCTTGCTTCTTCATAATCCTTGCGGCAGCAATGGCTCTTTCTTTTCCAGCATCCTTATCCAGCTTTTTTAATAAGCTCTCCAAGGAACTGTCAGGAGTTAAAGTCTGCACAACTTGAGAGACAACACTGTTTTCTCTCTTTAAGGAATGATCAACTATTGCACCCCCGGCTAAGAAAATGCTTAATCCCAATCCAATTAATGCTTTTTTTATTTTTCTCATGAATGGGGTTGATAATATAAGTATATAAACTTTATTATTGTAACTACTATATAAATACAACTAATATAAATTTTAAAGTCACGCAATTTTTTTTCCTTCTTCAGTTAATTTCTCTAACTCGCTTTCTTCAACTTGCTTAAGGCATACACTGCATGCAAATATTTTTTCAATTGGCCTTCCAGGAGAATATTGTGAAAATTCATATTCTGTAACTTTATTGCATCTTTCGCAATGTGAATAATAGCTTTCTAATAAAGAATTCCTTGAACTCATTTTTTATTCCTCTATTTTCTTTAACATAAAGATTACGCCTTTATAAGATAATGGTTTCTAAAAAGATAGTTTGTTAAACAAAAGCTGAAAGCAAGGTAACTAGATACCAGAGAATTAGATTAATAATACTTAATCCCTTTATTTGTTTTTTAGTTTTCAAAAATAAATAAGAAGGTTTTTCTTTTCCTTTAGGAATTAAGATGGCAATTTTCTTTGATTTAACCCCAATAATTATTCCTATGATAACTATCCAGGCAACAAAAACATGTTTTATTATTAAAAGATTTGTATTAATAGGCCATTTTATAAAAGATGAAATAGCAATCCCAGAAATAATTAATAAAATTATGCCAAACCAGATGAATTTGATAATAGAAGGAAGAATTTTCATAGAAACTTTTCCTACTTCTGCATCTTTATCAGCTTTTGCAGAAATAATAGAGGCTATTGTAGCACCTCCTAAGCCAAAAGCCAAGCCAACAAAATGCAGGAAATTGAATATCTCAAGCCATGCCATATTTTCTAATAGTTTTTAGAGTATTTATCTCTTTCTATTTTATAAATTATCCCTTGAGATAAATATGTAAGTATACATTAACAAAGCTTGGATCTGGTTCAAAAAATTTCTCACTATCTCCATGCAATAATTGAATATCTTGAGGTAGGCGAACTCCAGATTCTAGAGAAAGAGATCCACTTGTAGCTCCTGCCAAAGTCACAAGCTGGTTCATTCGTTCTTGAAAATAGGGATGTTCTTTTATTATAGATGGCTCTGTTGGCTTATGATATCTTCGTATTTTAAATGGATCAACAACTCTTCCATCAACACAATCATTACAAGTTTTATATCTACAACAAAAAGGGTAATGATCATCATAACCAGTCTCAACAGATCCTGTGCCTGAACAATTTATACAAGATTCTCCACCAGCCTTTGATATACTTTCCCAATGCTCTTTGGGCATCTCTTCCCACTTTTTCAACATTTCTTTATAACTCCTCCATAGGTCAATATCTTCCATTTTTCTGAGCAACCCTCTTTCTTCAAGATCAGTTATAGCAGCACGATGTTCAGCTAAATCTCTCTCATATGAAACACTATCAAATCTCTTTCCTAAAAAGTAACTGAATTCTGGAATAGCATTCCTAACGCGACATGTCCATAAATGATGTGGGAATCTCCTGCGTTTAATAATAGTATTTAATGAATAAGAGACTTCAGCTTTTTTTAGTTCAGTCAATTTTTCATTAGCTCTGTTAAAACCATCATAGTCAGGGAGAAGACCATCAAAATCCCAAAAAGTAGAGGGGTATATAATTTTCTTTAACATTAAGAATCCCCTAATTTCTCGACCGCTTAAATAAGCATATCCAAAATCTTTTCTCTCTCTAGGCATTTTAGAAACAAGGTGGATCTGTATTTAAATATTATCATAATGGCATCTGTTTTATTTTTTCTATTTTCTTCCAATTAATAAAACAATTACCCCGATTATTAAAGCAATTATCCCTATAATTACATGGTTTGTATGCGCCAGACCAAAACCAATTCCAGAAGAAATGTGTGTTGCATGTGACATAAAAACATAAAACACCCCTATTAAAAACAAGATTATTGCTATTAGTAGATTTAAAATTCTCATTTTATCCTGATTTGCCTCCTTTCAAAAGTTCATTAAAAATTTTAAAGCAGACTAAAGAAACTGGCAACAGCATTAAAAAATGAAAGAACAAAAACTCTATTACAAATTTTAAAGAATAGCCTTCTAAAAAATATCTAATCTGAAGCAATATGCTCACAACAGCAGAGAAGATTAAACTTTTTACAAACAAGCTGCTTCTTTTAATCAATAAATAAGTCACAAATCCTATTATTGTTCCAGAGATTATTTTATTTCTGAAATAATAATCAGGAACAGCATATTCTTCACTTAAACTATGCACAAGAACATCAATTAAAGTGAAAATTAAAATTATTATGAATACAGATAAAAAAATTAAAGCTAAATTTCTAAATTTAAACCCTGCCTTTCTCTTTTTCATATGAAGATAAAGATTAATTAGTTTTTATTGCTTTCTATTTCTGGATAACAACATTAGTCATTCCTCTTCTTTTTCTTTCAATTAACTGCTTTCCTTCTAATCTATCTAATATCCTTGTAACCTTTACCTTACTAAACTTAGTTTTCTCAACAAGCTCTGACTGGAATATTGTTCCATCAGCATCTTCAATAGTTTTTATTATTATTTTTTCATCTTTATCAAGCTTAGAATAATCAAGAGGTTTTCTTTTTTCATTGCCATTAACTTTTTCTTTTACTTTTTTCACAATAATTTCTTTCTCTTCTCTGCTGAAGATTAAAAATAACCCAATAACAAGCACAAGCCCTGCAATTGAAAGGCTCATCCAGGTTTGCGCAGCAATTGTATCATACATTGTGCATTGGGGACCGTGAACACATGTCTGTGAAACTATGCTTTTCAGACCTAAATTAAAAATTAAAACAATAATCCCAATTACAACTGCAATTCCTGTTATTAAAAATCCTACATTTTTATTTTTCATCTTCTTGATTAAATAGCTTTACTTACCTGCATAAAATTGCATAAAAAGCTATCTAATCAAATAAAAACCAGGGTTTATAATTTTATTGGTTTAGAAAAATTTAGTAGCAAGTCTTTTTCCCAAGGGAATTCCTCTTGTTGCTAGGCTGAGAATTCTAGGCAGGCTATATTTAACACCCCCATCCAAAAAAACTATGTCATTTGGATTGCTAGACTTGGCTGCTTCAGCTTTTATCAATCCAAACACTTCTTCATTAAATTTTTCAGGAAGCTCTCCAGTTAAAATAGCCTGGTTTAATCCTTCTATATCAAACATTTCTTCTAGGGGTATTGCTCTATTAGCCCTAGCCATTAAATTCATCCCTAATACAAAATGAAATGGAGATATTTTAACCTCCTTTCTAAAACTCTCATTATCTTCATTATAATCAATAGGCACAAATAGTCCATTAATATATCTATAAAGCCCTTCAACTCTTGATAAATATTCTACAAGAAAATCAGATTTTATCCTTCTTCTTATTTCTCTCCTATCTTTCCGTGTAACTTCATTTCCAAACCTGTATTCTACTTTAAGCTCTGTGCTATCTTCATATTCTCCAGTTTCGCTTCTATAAATCATCTAAACCCAAAGCCAATATAATATTTAAAGATTTAGATAATTAAAAATAGCATAAAAAATCAAACCACAAACCTCACAAAAAACAACAAAAATGCAAATACAACTGCAATTGCATAAATTCCTTTATTCCAGTCATAAACTTTCTTTCCATCAAAAGGTCCAGCAGGAATTAAATTAAACAAGGCTAGAAGCGAATTTATAGTCAAGCCATAATTCAGGAATAAATTTATTATTTCACCCCCTTGGATAAAAAGAATTCCAAGAAAAAACAAAAAAGCAAGGACTATGTTAGTCATAGGTCCTGCCAGGGAAATCTTGCCATTTTTTTCTTTCGTTATCCTTCCCTGCATAAAAACAGCTCCTGGAGCTGCAAATATAAATCCAAAAAAAGAAAACGCAATTGCCATGAGGAGCATATTGTAAAAAGCCCTGTATTCAGCCCATAACCCATATTTCTGGGCAAAATATTTATGCATTAATTCATGCAAAAGAAAACTAATTCCAACAGTTAGTAAGGAGAATAAAAAAACAAAAATGAAAAATAAATTAGGTGAAAGAATAAAATTCAACCCTCCAGAAAACAATATAGCAAAAGCTATTGAAATTAAAAGCCAAGATACAAATAAGTCTTTAATTTCTTTGTTTGAAAACTTCATATTGATTCTTGCAAAGTTTTATGTTCTTATAAACCTTACTCAACAATTATCTTTCCTTTCATATTTGGGTGTGGTGTGCAGTGATAAGCAAAACTGCCTTTTTGGCTGAAAGTGTGTGAATAGCTTTCTCCATCTGCTAATAATTCAGAATCTAATTCACTTCCAGAGTCTGAAGTCACAGTATGCCTTGCACTATCTTTGTTTGTCCAGATAACTGTATCTCCTTGCTTGATTCTCAATTGTTTGTTGCTAAATGCAAAATTAGCTATGTCTAACCTATAAGTTTGAGGCATTTCCTGGCTTCCACTGCCTGTTCCGCTGTTTCTAGTGTTGCCTCCAGTATCAGTGCCGCCATTTATTCCACCATTATTTGTATTGCCTCCTGAATCAGAATTATCAACAGCCATACCATTCATGCTGGGATTATTCCTGCTTGCCAAGTAAACTCCTCCACTGATTAAAACTACTGCAAAAAGCACAACTAGCAAAATTACTAAGACGGTATTGTTCATTTTTTTAATTTATACCTCCTTACAACTATTAAAACCCAATTAATTTATTTACAAATATTAAGCTTATTCTGTTTTCTTGGAATTCTTTGTTTATAATAAGAAGCTTATTCACTCCGCTTCCAATGCCATAAACTTTTTTTGCCCTTTCATCTTCAAGCTTAAAAGTGTATTCATAAATTCTTTTCATAGCTTCATCAAGATTTTTAACTATCTTTTGGATTCCAATAACAAAAATTAGCTTACTAGCTCCGTATGCATAAGCAGGCAGTTGGCTTCCAGTAGCTGAAGCAATAATAATCTTGCCATCCTGTGTTACTGCGTGCGCACTTCCTATTGCATAATCAGGAGCTGCCCCTAATTTTTGCATTTCACTGCTTTGTGTCTCTTTGTTCATTGAGATTAGTTTATTTCTCACTGCATTATACCTTTCAGATTCTAAAATTTCTTTTGAAACTCCAAGCTCATCAAGAGTAACTGAAGTCATATTCATTATCTCTGCATTTTCAGGAATTATTTCAAAAATTTTCTTTTTTGCATCTTCCTCGCTTTCAGCAAAATAAGCATTTATTCCATTCCTCCCTAGAGCTTCCATAGTCTTCATAACTATCTTTTCTTCAGGCAATTTTTGCCATTTTTTTCCTTTCAAGTCTCCAGTTTTCTTTTTCATTTTTCAAGATAAAAAGCATTTATCTATCTTTTTTGTTTAATTTGTAAATGCTCTTTATTTTTTCCTCCTTACAATTATATCTTAAAAGGCTGTTTTAGGAAAGAGGTGTTCTTAAAACCTTAAACAGCCTTTTAAGAGCATGAATATAAAAAACTAAAAATAATAAACTAAATACAGGCAATCTCATTCTTATCAGTTCCCTCTATCCTGAAGCAATCATCTATGCATTCAACATACATCATCTTGCTTTTCATTTTACATTTCCCTTACAGCTTAAAATTAAATGCATTTTTGAAATTATCATTTACTTGATTCCAGTTAATTACATGGAAAAATGTCTCAATATACTCTGCTCTCCTGTTTTGGTATTTCAGGTAATAAGCATGTTCCCATAAATCCAAGGCAATTATTGGAATCTTCCCTTTTGTTAATGGATTATCTTGATTGCTGGTTGTAATTATTTCAAGCTTATCATTATCCATAACAAGCCATGCCCATCCGCTTCCAAATAATCCAAGCGCAGCTGATGAAAATTGCTCTTTGAATTCTTCAAAACTTCCAAATTTCTTTTCAATTGCTTTTTTAATTTCACCTTTTAATCTAGTGTTTTTTTTAAGCAATTTCCAAAAAAAAGAATGATTTAAATGCCCCCCACCATTGTTTTTTACTGCTGTTCTGACATCTTTAGGAACTCTGTTTAAGCTAAATATAAGCTTTTCAACACTTCTTTCTCTTATTTTTGGATATTTTTCCAAAGCCTTGTTAAGCTTGTCAACATAAGCTTGATGGTGTTTGCTATAATGTATTCTCATTGTAGCTTCATCTATGAATGGCTCAAGTACATTATAATCATATTCTAATTTAGGTAATTTATGCTCCATTTTCTTTGTCTCTCCAAAATTTATTTACAGGGTAAGCATTAAGCTGTTTTTACAGCCATCTTCTTTTCTTCTAGTTCTTTAATTTCTTCAGAGACTGAGTTTAGCTCACTTTTAAGGTCTTCTCTATATTCATTAAGCATCCTTATTTTCTCTTTCCTTGATAAAAGAGTAGGTTCGCAACAACATCCGCAATCAAGATCATATATTTGCATTTTAAATTTCCCTCCTTACAGTCATATTTTCCCAACAAGATTTAAACTAGGCTTTAGTGTTCCCATTCCAGGCTTCCAGTTTACAGGACAAGCATGCCCAGAATTTTCAGAAACAAACTTAGCTGCCTGAATTTTTCTTATTAATTCATCAATGCTTCTTCCAATATCATTGTCATGGAATTCCAATGCTTTTATAATCCCTTTGGGATCTATGAGAAAGGTTGCCCTTAAAGATACTCCTTTTTCTTCAATTAAAGTTCCATAGTTTTTGCTTATTTCTCTTGTAGAGTCTGAAAGCATTGGAAATTTTATTTTTTTTATAGTCTCTGAATTATCATGCCAAGCTTTATGGACAAAAACACTATCAGTGCTTATGCTTACTACCTCTGCCCCTAAATTTTTTATTTTTTGATAATTATCAGCTAATTCTCCTAACTCAGTAGGGCAGATAAAAGTGAAATCAGCTGGATAAAAAAATAAAATAAGCCATCTCATTCTATAATCATCTAAGCTTATAGCTTTAATTTCATTGTCTACAAATGCCTCTCCCTCAAAATAAGGAGCTTTATAGTTTATTGTTTTCATTTTCACCCCTAATTTTATCTTCTTGATTCTGAAAGATATTCTGCAGCTGATAAAGCAGCTTTAGCTCCTTCTCCAGCTGAAATAATTATCTGCTTAGGTGGAATATTAGTTACATCGCCTGCTGCAAAAATTCCTTTTAGTGAAGTTTCATTTTTCTCATTTATTATAATTTCTTTTTTTGAGTTTTTTTCCACATTTGTGAAATCAGAATTAGGCTCATGCCCTATTGCAATAAAAATCCCCTGGACAGGAATTTCTTTTTCTTTCCCATTTTCTTCAACAATTATGCTTTTGACAAATTTTTCTCCTTTAATTTCTTTAGTCTTAGTTAAAGGCATTATTTTTACATTTTTAATATCTTTTACTTTTTCAATTAAAATTCTTTGCCCTTTCATTTCCTTATTTATTGTTATTAAATATATTTTTTTTGCATATTTTTCCAAATGCAAGGCAGTCTCAAGAGCAGTATTTCCCCCCCCTATAATTGCAACATCTTTGTTCCTGAATAATGGCGCATCGCATATTGAGCAATAACTAACTCCTCGGTTTCCAAACTTTTCTTCTCCTGGAATCTTAAGTTTTTTTCTTCTTCCTCCAGAAGCTATTATAACTGCTTTTCCTAGATATATATTTTTTCCAGTACTTACCTTGAATAACTTCTTCATTTTTTCAATTCCCTCAGCTTTTTCTTCTTTTAAAGTTACATCATAGTCACTTATATGCTCATCAAGCTTTTTTTTAAATTCTCCTCCTGAAACTATCCTAAAGCCAGTATAATTTTCAATTCCATCTGTGTTTGCAGTTTGTCCCCCGATAATCTCGTAAATGACTAATATGCATAATTTCATTCTTGCAAGATATATTGCAGAGGTTATTCCAGCAGGACCTGCTCCTATAATAATAACATCAAATATCTTTGAGCATTGAATTTTTTCTCTCATGTTTTGTATTGATTAACATCTCAATTTTTGGCTTGTTAAATCCAATAATAATTTTTCCATTAATTTTAATTACGGGAACTCCCATCTGCCCTGAGATTTCTATCATTTGTGAGGCAGAATCCCCATCAATTGAAACGTCAATTTCTTCAAATTCAATCCCTTTCTTTTGAAAATACTCTTTTGCCATTCTGCAGTATGGGCAGTTAGTAGTTGTATATATTTTGATTTTCATTTTGAATTTTATCTTCTTTCAAGGTAGTATAAAAAACATAGTAACAATTTGATTTTAGTTAAATATGAACTTTAATTCATATGATGAATAAATCATATAAGTATATAAATCTTTCGTTTTTTAATTTGCTATTTAAAAGTTAGGAAATTAATTTGTTTTCTGTCTCTAAATGCTCCTGCTTTAATTTATCAATTATGTTTATTTTCTTTTCTTTTTTTCATAATTTTCAATTGCTTTTTTTAAAGCTTGGGCCCCAAGTATACTGCAATGATATTTTATCGGAGGCAAATTTCCAAGCTTTTTTACAATTTCTTTATTGTCCAGTTTTTTTGCATCTTTTAGTGTCATGCCTTTTGCTATTTCTGTTAAAATTGAAGAAACAGCTATTGCAGCAATGCATCCAAAAGTCTGAAAATTTAGGTCTTTAATTATTTCTTCTCCCTTTTTATTCTTGCCAACCTTCAGATAAAGCCATAAAATATCTCCGCAGGTTGGATTCCCAACTTTTCCTACAGCATCTGCATTTTTCATTTTACCCATGTTTTTCGGATTTCTGAAATGTTCTATTACCTTTTGAGAATATGCAACTCCCATTTTATTTTTTCAATTTTTTATTTATCTCTTTAATAAGTTCATTAACATCCAACCCATGAGCCATAGCCCCTTGCTCAAGAGTCTCTTCTGCAGAAATTGCACATCCAATGCAATGCATCCCCTTTTTAAATAAAACTTCTGCACTTTCTGGATATTTTTCAAGCAATTCATTAAAGGTTATGTTTTTACTTATTTCATTTATTTTTTCCTTTATCTTTTTATTTTTCATTTTTAATTTTCTTCTTCATTTTCTTTTATCTGTGAAAATTCCTCTTCGCATGGCTCACAGCTTCCTTTTTCTTCATAGCAACAAATACTTTCAATTTTTTTCTTTTGTTTTTTCATTACGCGGTTTATAACCTCCTTACAGCATTTAAGAGCCTTCTTCCTCAAAATATTCTCTTTCTTCCTTACCTATTTCTAATCCTTCCTCATCAAGCTCTTCTTCGCATGCAGATTCATTCACAAATTCACATGAATGCTCTTTGTATTTATTAACCATCTCAACCTCCTTATATATTTTATTTTATTGGACTGATTTTCCTAAGTTTCTCAACAACTCTTTTTAGAGTTTCAATAACATAATCAATATCTTCTTCGGTTATGCATTTGCTTAAACTTAACCTTAATGAGCTATTAGCCTCTAGATGATTTCTTCCAATTGCTTTTAGCACATGGCTGATTTCAAGGGAATGTGAAGAGCATGCACTTCCAGTTGAGCTCGATATTCCATATGCATCCAAATATCCCCCAATAGCTTCTCCTTCAATATTATTAAAGCAAACATTAATATTATTGCATAACCTTTTATTGCCTTCTGGCCCATTTAGTTTTGTATTTTTTACCTTCAAAATTTCCTCAATCAACTTATCTCTTAATTTTGTCATCTGCTTTATATCAGAGTTTCTTGCAATTGAAACTGCTTTTGCAAATCCTATAATCCCTGCTATGTTTTCAGTTCCACTTCTTAATTTAGATTCATGCCCTCCGCCATGTAATAAGGGAGTTATCTTAATCCCACTTCTTATATATAAGGCACCAATTCCTTTTGGCCCATGAATTTTATGTGCATTCAGAGTCACGAAATCTAGATTTTGTTTTTTGACATTAATTTCTGTTTTTGTATAACTCTGGCATGCATCAGTATGAAAATAAACTCCTTTTTCATGGCATATTTTTCCAATTGCTTCAATATTTTGAATAGTTCCTATTTCATTATTTCCATGAATAACTGAAACAATAAAAGTTTTGTCAGTAATGGCTTTTTTAACATCTTCAGGATTCACAAAACCTTCTGAATCAACATTAAGATAAGTTACCTTGGCTCCCATCTTTTCAAGCCATTTGCAGGAATTTAATATGCAGTCATGCTCAATCTTAGTAGTTATAATATGATTTTTTCCATTTTCCTTATTCTCAAAAAATAATCCCTTTAAGACAAAGTTATTAGCTTCAGTTCCTCCGGAAGTAAATATGATTTCATCATATCTTGCACTAATTGAGCCTGCAATAATTCCTCTTGATTCCTCTAAAGCTCTTTTAGCTTCCTGCCCTTTTAAATGTTGAGAGCTTGCGTTTCCAAATTTTTCAGAAAAATAAGGAAGCATGGCTTCCACAACTCTTTCATCTACGGGAGTTGTAGCAGCATTGTCTAAATAAATTTGTTTCATCTTCTATTTTTCCTATTTTTAGCTTTGCACTCTTCGCAAAATTTATTTTCATGCTTGTCAATCATCCTTAAAATTGGAAGGATAGTCTCTTTATTTAAGCTATAGATCCTTTTCTTGCCTCTGTTTTTAACCTGCACAATTGAGCAACATCTAAGAGATGAAAGAGCATGACTTAGTTTAGATTGCTCGATGTCAAGTTTTTTCGCTAATTCAAGGACAGAGCTTGGCTTTTTCTTTAGCTCGCTTATTATATCTATTCTTAGAGGATTTGCAAGATTTCCTAAGAAAAGATGATAGGAATTTATTGTATGCACCATTATTATTTTGTCCTTATTTTTTACATATGAATCAAGATTCATATATTTATAAAGGTTTCTGTTTTGGAGAATAACAATAGAAAGGTTTTAAAATTTGAAAAATATAAATTAATATGAAAAAGAGAAATATTTTGCTTTCATGCTTTATCTATGTAAGCTGGCTGATACTGCTAATAGCAGGCATTTCAGATTTATTTAACAATCCTTACAGGACTATAATTTGGTTCTCTTCTCTTTTAATTTTAATATTTATGTATACTAGATTCAATAAAATCCAAAATTATGTTCATGCTTTGCTTTCTCTAGTCATGCTTCTTAATTTTTTTGGAGAGCTTGTTTTTGAATTTTATTATAATTATGCATTTTATGACAAAATTCTTCATTTCATTGACCCAATAATCATATCTATTTTTATTTATAATCTAGCTAAGCCTTATATAAAAAATAAAAAATTTGCAGTTATGTTTTCAATTTTTACAGTAATTTCATTGGGTGCTGCTTGGGAGATTATTGAATATGGTTTTGATAATACTTTTGGGGCTATGATGCAAGGAACTTACATACTTGAAGAAGATCATTTCTTTTCATTAACTAAAAAAACAGAAGTTTTTGACAAACTTAAAGATACTATGGGTGATATGTTAAGTAATATATTAGGAACTTTAACTTTTGCAATTGGATTTTATCTTTATTCTAATAGAAAAAATATTGAGTCAAGAACTTATAAATCATAATAAAATCATGCTTTTATTGCATTAACTGGGCATGACTCTACAGCTTCTTTAACACAGCTTTCTTTTGATTTTTCCTGTCCTTTTTTAACATAAGCTTTCATATCATCTTTTAATTCAAAAACTTTTTCACATACTGAAATACATGCTCCGCATCCGATGCATGTTTCTTTATCAACTGATACCATTTTATCTCCTTTTATTTTTATATAATTTTTAATTAGGTTTTTAAATTTATGCTTTGATAGCTTGAACAGGACATCCCTTAATTGCTTCTTTAACACAGCTTTCTTTTGATTTTTCCTGCCCCTTTTTCACAAAAGATTTCCCATCTCTCAACTCAAAAACCTTTTGGCAGGTTGCAGCGCATGCTCCGCATCCAATGCATTTTTCTCTGTCAACTGATACCATTTTAATCTAACTTACATCCAGAATTTTTCGCAAGCCCAAATTTCGAGATTCCCTTTTCAAATCTATTTCCATTTATGAAAATAGAATTAACTTGCTCATTTGTGCATATTCCAGAGCCTCTTGCACAATTGACAATTTTAATATCTTTTAGATAATCCCCAATATCAAGCTCTTTAAATGTCTCAGTAGGATTATTGCTATTAATATAAAGAGTAATATCCTGTTTCTGCAAGCACTCGTCAAACTCACTTAGCCTTGTTTCAGGAGAAATTGAATATCCTGTAAATCTTGTTATAATACTTGCTACAAAATAAAACAAAAGCACAAGCACTATTAAAATGCTTATTGAGGTTATTATTTTCTGGCTTTTTTTCATGAGATATTAAATAATATTATGCTTTTAAATTTTATGCAAGTCAAGATACATTTATAAACTATCTAATTTTCATTTTATTATGGTAGCTTGGGTTCCAATTATAATAGGGGCATTGATAGTTTTTATAATAGGAATTTTTATTTATTACTATAATAGGTTTGTTATTCTTGATAATAGAATAGACAATAGCCTTGCACAAATTGATGTTCAATTAAGGAAAAGGGTTGATTTAGTTCCAAACCTTGTCAAGACTGTCAAGGGCTATGCAAAACATGAAGAAAAAATAATGACAGAGGTTACAAGGGCAAGAGCTGCTTTGCTAAAAGCTGGAAATATTCCAGAGAAAGTAAAAGCAGGAGATATGCTCCAGGCTGCTCTTGGAAGAATTTTTGCAATAGCTGAAAATTATCCTCAATTAAGGGCAAATGAAAATTTCCTTCAATTGCAACAGGAATTATCAGCAATTGAAGACAAAGTTGCCTATGCAAGGCAGTTTTATAATGATTCTGTTCTTGAACTAGAAAACGCTTCTGAAAAATTCCCAGGAGTTTTTTTCTTTAGGTTATTTGGAAGGCAAAAAAGAGAATTTTTAAAAATTCCAGCTAGCTCAAGAGAAGTACCTCAAGTAGAGTTTTGACTGAGGATTTTTGAATTTCTTTATCTTGAATACTTTCCTATTAACTGAGCAGTCGCTAAAATATGCCCTTGCATTGCTTTTTCTAGCTCTGCTTTTTTAGAACCTTCTGGCAAATTCAATTCACTATCAAGAGCATAAAGCTTGAAAAAATACCTATGTGTTCCTGAAGGGGGATTTGGCCCTCCATAATCTCTTTTTCTGAAATCATTTATTCCCTGGATTCCTGGAACAGAGTTTTCTTCAATTTTTGTTTTGCTCGCAGGAATATTCCATACTAACCAGTGAACCCAAGTTCCTATAGGAGCATCTGGGTCATCAACAATTAGGGCCAGGGTTTTAGCTCCCTCTGGAATTCCTGAGATCTCTAAAGATGGATTTATATCTTCCTCATCTGCAGTGTATTTAACTGGTATTTTTTCACCATCAGAAAAAATGCTTTTTATTTTCATGTTTAATATAAGTGTTTAAAGTAAATAAATTTTTCTCTTACGAAAAATTTATTAATTAAATCAATAAAATATAATAGAAAGACTAAAAAAGCTTCTTCACTAGCTAGCCCCTATGCAAGGAAGTTAAAAAGAAATTACTTGTTCAGGACATTTATAATTCCAAAATTTAAAGTGTTATTAGTTGCGAAAAGGGGCGAATTTGACAATTCTGTTTTTACTCCTATATATCAGGCATCTGAAGAAGTTTATAGAAAATTTGACAAAATCTCAGAAAGATTTTAATCAAAACCTTTATTAATTCCATATCTTTTCTTAAATAATGAAAGAGGAAATAATATCTCTACTTGAAAAAGAAACTCGTTTAAAAAAAGATGAATTAAATAACTTAATTGAAATCCCTCCAAATGAGGAATTAGGAGATTTTGCTTTTCCATGCTTTATTCTCTCAAAAAGGGAGAAGAAGGCACCAAATGTAATTGCAGAGCATATTGCAAAAAACCTTTCAAGCAAGCTTCCAAAAGAAATTGAAAAAATAGAAGCTAAAGGCCCTTACCTTAATTTTTTTACAAACAAGAAAATCCTTGCGGGAAAAATAATAGAAATTAATGCAAATTTTGGGAAATCCAAAATCGGAAAAAAGAAAAAGATAGTTATTGATTTTTCAGCTCCAAATGTTGGAAAGCCAATGCATATGGGACATATTCGTTCAACAATTCTGGGAGATTCTTTAATGAGAATTTATGATTTCTTGAATTATTATCCTATTGGAATAAATTATTTAGGAGATATTGGCTTGCATATAGGAAAATTAATAGTTGCCTATGAATTATGGCTTGATAAAGATGCCTTAAAAAAAGACCCAATAGCTGAATTTTTAAGATTATATGTGAAGTTTTGCGCAGAAGAGAAAACCGAAGTTAAAGAAGGACTAGAAGAAGAAATGCAGGATAATGAGTGGACAAACAAAGCAAAAGAAAAAATAAGATTGCTGGAATTAGGAGACAAGAAAGCTCATAAAATCTGGCAGGAAATACAAAAACACTCTGGAAAAGCTTTTGATAAAATTTATGATTTATTAAAAGTTAAATTTACAGAAACAAAAGGACAGTCTCATTTTTCAGAAAAAGGAAAACAAATTGTGATTAATGCTCTGGAAAAAGGAATTGCAAAAAGAGAAGAAGACGGGGCTGTTTATGTTCAATGGGGAGACAAAAAGAAATATATCATGAGAAGCAATCAGACAGCCTCATACATAACCCAAGATTTGGGTGCAGCAGTTGACAGAGACAAAAGATTCAATTTTGAAAAAATGATTTACATCACAGATATAAGGCAGGCAGATCATTTCAACAGCTTATTTAAAATTCTTGAACTGCTTGGCTATGATTTTAGCAATAAATGCACTCATCTTGGCTTTGGAATGATAAAATTCGGAGGGGAGATTCTTGCAACAAGAGAAGGCAAGGTAATTTTCTTGGAAGATGTTCTTGTTAAATCAATTGAAAAAGCAAAAGAAGAAATAGACAAGAGAAAAACAAAAGGAGACCCTAAAAAAGTAGGAGTTGGAGCAATCAAGTATATTGTCTTAAAATCCGAACCCATGAATGACATAAATTTTGCCTGGGAATCAGCCTTGTCTTTTGAAGGCAACACAGGCCCTTATCTTCAATACAGCTATGCAAGAGCAAGCTCAATAATAAAAAAAGCAAAAAACTTCAACAAAGGAAACAAAAAAATAAATATAACTCATGAATTAGCAAAGCAGGAAATCTCCTTAATAAAAAAAATCAATGATTTTCCTGATGTAGTAGAAAAAGCAGGCGCTTCAATGAATCCGGCCCTAATTGCAAATTATGCATTTGAGCTTGCTCAAACCTTCAATGAATTCTACCATGCCTGCCCTGTCCTGAAGAGCAAGGAAGAAGCTTTCAGATTAAGATTAATAGACTCTTTCAGGACAACTCTCCACAATGCTTTGCATTTGTTAGGCATAGAGGTTATGGAGGAGATGTGAACCTTTATAAGAAAAACCTGATTGTTTAAATTTATGAAAATAAAAAGTCAAGGCTCGAGAAAAGAAACCGTAGGTGTCTGGGATTGGGAATTGAAGTAATGGAAGAGATGTAAAAATCTAAAGCTACTTTAATTCAGAATCTCACAGCAATCAATGTTTCTATTTCAGGCAGGATTTTGTTTTGTTCATATTTATTTCTAAAACATTTAGCCTGTTCTTGACAATCGCAGATTCTACGATTTATTTCCCCTGGTTCTAGCATTGATTTCTCTCTTTCAGCAATTTGCGGATAAACAAGAAAATTTCCAAGGTATATCTCGCAAGGGTTCTTATACCCTGATGAGCAACCAACTGCCAAGCCAAGAACTGCTGCAGAAATAATAGCAGTTAAGCTTTTTTTTATTTTCATTTCTTTTTTAAATATCCAGAGTTTAAAAATGCTTTGCATCTACTTGGCATAGAAGTAATGGAAGAGATGTAGCTTTCAAATACACTCCTCAATTAATTTCTTATCTATCTCATGCAGCTCATCAATTTCATCAAGTATCTCATTATGCACTGAAGAAGAATGATAATATAAATGAACAATTGCCCCATAATTCTTAGCTTTTTTTATAGCAGGAACAAAATCAGAATCTCCAGCGATTAATATCGCATGCTGGATTTGTTTTTCCAAAGCCATGTTTGAGATATCTAAAGACATTAAAACATCAATCATCTTTTGCCTGAATTGGTTTCCTATCATCTGCAATTTTCCAAGCTTAATTTCAAATCTTGGAAATCTTCTAAGTTTTGACAAGAATTTCTCCATATTAGATAATTTTTGGGCATCTATTGGGTCACCTTTTCTAACCAAAGGCAAGCAATGATAAAAATAAGTTCTTAATCTATTTAATTTTAAATCTAAACAAATTTTTTCAGATAGTTTTAAGTAATTAAGTTTATCTTCTTTGAAAAATGTCCTAAGTATTTTATTCATATACCCGCCATCGATAAATATGGCTGCTTTTTCTGGATAAAACTCATTCATTTTTAATGAAGCCCATTACCCAAGCCTTAGCCTGAGTAATGGGGGGGCGTAAACGCCATAGTAATTATAATAAGGATTCTTTCTTTATAAGCTTTTTGAATTTCAAACTGCAAAATATATAATCTGATTTTTGTTTTCTCATGAAGGAATAGAAAAAGTCAAGAAATGAAATTCAAAAAAGAATTAAAAAGCTTGAAAGAGACTTGAAAAAGCTGGAAAAATAAGGTTTTATTAATCTCCGTTTTTCCAATAAAAATTATTATTCTTTACCTTTCTCATTATCTCCAGATTCTTCTTCAGAAAACTTCTTGCTGTCTAATTGGCTAAGAGCAAGCTCTCTTGAATCAATCTCTTCATTTCCCAAGCCAGTTTTTAGGGTTTCAATATGTTTCTTGCTAATTCCATGCTTTTCCCCAAGTTTATCATAAAAATCATCAAACTCCTTTTTTTCTTCTTCGCTAAGAATTCCAAAAAAATTGCATATCCATTTTAAATAAGCTCTAGAGTCATTGATCCAACTTCTGTTATCAATTGCCCAAAGTATATGGTTTAAGATTAAAAATAATTCATGCCTGGTTATTTTTCTTTTATCTTTTTCTATATTCATCCTTAGTATCTGACTTGTAACTCCTATAAGTTCTCTATCAAGATAATTATCAAATGAATCTAAATTCCTGTAATAATTCAATTTAACATTTTTTATAGCTTTAATTACATCAGAATCTTTAGTCCTAGGATTATCAAGATAAAAATATGCAAAAAAAGATTCAAATGGCCCAAGATAAGACAAATATTCAGTTTCTCTCTGAAATAAGCTTTTTATTTCTTTAACTTTTTCATTATCTTCTGAAAGAAGCTCTTTAATTGGAACAAATTCTGCTTCTTCTGTAAACATTAGTTTTTTCATCTTCTCCAGATTTGTGGCTTTATCCCATTCAAGTATATTTTAAGCTGCAATATTTTTCCCATGCGAATATAAAGAATTCAGGATAATTAAATGTTTGTGCTCTAAAGCGAATAAAATAAAATTTGACAAAACTTATCTTGCGCCCCATGCCCTAAACTTTTCTAAAAGCTCTTTTTTAATTACATCAAATTCAGGCAAATCTGATATTATTAAATTTTTCAGGTCAATTTGAAACAAGCTTTTCATTTTTTCAATTCTATTCTTAAATTCGTCTAGATTAAATTTAATCTTATAAAGCGATAATTTTTTATTTATTAATTGAAGATCAGGCTCAATATTCTTCTTAACCAAAAGAAACCAAGAATCATAAACATCTCTTGGCTTCATTCTTGTAAAAATTGCTCTTATTTTCTCAGCTAAAATTTCCTTTTCCTGCATTGAAAATATATCAAAATTTGGAATTTCTTTATACAATGAAATAAAATTAATTTTATTTGGTTCATATACTGGCTGTTCTCTTAAGCTAATATTTAAGGGGATATAGCATTGTGCTTCTTTAACTCCCCTATAAAGCGGCCCATTTAATAAAAATCTCACATTTATTTCTCTATCATATTTATTGATTTCTTTTATTTTTCCCTTAATATTAAGAAGCATTAAATTTGCTAATATTTTATTTGCTAGTTTTTCAATATCAATTTTTTTTGCCAAAGTAAAATCCAAGTCTTCAGAAAATCTATTTAGCTTGTTTATTTTGTAAAGGCAAGTTCCTCCTTTAAAAATAAGCTCTTTTCCAACATTTGAGTAAATGCTAAAAAGCAATATTTCCTGCAAGTAATCCTTTTCGGCACTTGTAATTGGCAATCTTTTTAATTTAGCAGTATCTTCAAGTTCAATTAAGCTTAACATTTTCAATCACTCTCCATTTCTTATTTTTTTTGCCTTTAGAGGATATAGCATAATCTAAAGGAATATATTGATAATTAATGTGTCTTTTTAATTTATCATAAAGGTCCATGTCTAATAAATCTAATAAAAAGCCCAATCTCTTTATTAAAGCCTTATTTTTTATTTTAATTAAATAATCAATAAATATGTTTGAATCAAATTCATTTAAGCTATTCTTGATGACTTCATATATTTCTGAAAGTGAAATTTGCTTAAAATACAGAGAATCTATAATAGCTTTTTCTTTTTTAGCAATAAAAATATCAAAATTTCCAAAATGTTCCTTATTATATCCAAAAAAATATTGTGTTTTTGCTTTAATGAATATTATCTGTGAATTGTTAAATTCAAGGGTTCTTTTTTTTCTTGATTTTGTTGTTATAACAAAAATATTTTTTGGTAACTGCTCTGTTAAGTTATAGTATCTTAAAGCTGTCCAGCATGATAAGTAAGAAGGCCAGATAAGATTGCTCGCAACTACAATAGCTTCTTTGAGCGTGGTATATTTATCTTTCTCAATTTCAAAAATCAAATTATCTTTTTTAAGCCTATAAATGACTATCTTAGCATAATTTCTGTCTTTATTTATAATTTCTCTTAGTATCTTTAAATTGAAAACCGGATATTTCTCAAGTTCTTTGATCAAATTTATTTTTTTCATATTTAACAAACCATAGTTATCATTTATGATAACTATCTACCATCAGATATTTAAAAACGTTGCGGTTTTGTAAAATCCAAGAAAAATTTAATTTATTTTATCACTAAATAATGATTACATTACTGAAAGATTTATATAGCCATAAGATTAAAAAACACAGGGATAATAGCTATTAACTATGCAACTTATTAATATATTACCGCATCATGCAAGATTTTATTTTGAAGTATACTATTTTGGAAAATCTCCAAAGGAGATTAGCAATTGGAATCATAATTATTTGATGAGAAAAAATGGAGTTAGGGCACTAAAGAAAGTTTCGCGAAAACCTAAACAGATAGTTAGAATTGCAAGAGC
>Ga0209541_10004888_pt1 | contig 23611 bp, 23 predicted proteins | sample RifCSPlowO2_01_FD_184027 | JGI IMG/M metagenome (GOLD analysis project Ga0209541, IMG submission 184027) | Groundwater microbial communities from Rifle, Colorado - Rifle CSP2_plank lowO2_0.1 (SPAdes) (version 2) | ecosystem: Environmental > Aquatic > Deep subsurface > Groundwater | place... | reverse complement strand
GAAAAAGACATTAATCATAACCGCATAGACGGCAAGAAAAGAACCAATACGATACCGGCTAATATTGTGGCGGCCAAGCTTAATGGTAAAACCCTCGTCTTTAATAAGAAAATTGTTTATTTCACCGTGCGAGGAAGTAAGGCTATTCTCCAATACCATGAGGACATGCCCAATTACCAGCAGAAGCTGACAACACTTACCATAGATAAGGAACTCGTGGAAACAGCCTATCGGGACGAGGACTTGATTTATACTACGGACTGATCTTAAACGGATCAGTTTTTGTTTGAAAGTTTTTCCCTCCCCTTGGCCCGACTAAAATCCAGCTGCTCCAATTACCCCATCAATAAGACCTTTGATTCTAAAAAATTCCCGCCTACGATTTACTCTTAGCTGAAAAGTTCCATAAGGCAAAAGATTCTTGGGGCGTATACCCTTGCTGGCTCGACTTATAGCAACAAAATAGCGCATATTTTCTTTGGGTATTTTGGTAATATTATACCAGTAATCAATTGCTGCTTGTGGATCCATTCCGGGATAAATCATTACTTGTGCTTTCATTTTATCTTTTGAAAATTTTAATATAGACTCTAAAAACTTAATAAAAACCTGAATCATTTTTGGGTCAGAGTTAGAAAAAGAAACGGTAGGATAGCCATATTTTTTAAAAGTAAAGTTTTTCTGACCCTCTCCCCAGTATAATACTGCCCCAATCAACAACAATTCCCGTTTTGATAATTTTTCTATTTTTGATTCAAATGTAGAGCGAATTTGTTCATTTTCTTTTTTTATATTAATGGTTCTAGTTTTATTAAACTCGAGTAATTTCAAATATCCATCCTTCTTTTTTGACTCTAAAATTTTCTTGGCTTTATTGCTTATCTTTAAATTAGAAAACCAAGTGCTAAGAGTAGATTTTGGTATTTTAAAATTCTTCCTAATTTCTCCGTAGGTTTTACCTTCGAGTCGAAGGGCAAGCGCTGCTTGGTAATCTCTTCTTAATTCCATGCAGCCCCAAGGAGAGTCGAACTCCTCTTACCTGGTTGAAAACCGGGCGTCCTAACCGATAGACGATGGGGCCATGATATAGACCACTGACTCTATAATAGCAAACAATCATCGTTAGTTCAATAGCAAAAAATTATATTTTGTTGATAAATCAAGCATAAACTGATAAAATCCAGCAATCATGATAATCCTCGGCATCGAAACATCGTGCGACGAAACGGCGGCATCTATAATTGAGGTAACGGCCAGAAATAACATCAAAGTTCTTTCCAATGTCATATCCTCTCAAGTTAAACTCCATGCCAAATACGGCGGAGTAGTCCCCTCTCTTGCTGCCCGCGAACATGTTAAAAACATCAAACATGTTTTTAATCTTGCCCTGAAAAAGGCCAACTTACATAGGTCCGCCCTTGGTAAGATGGCGGGTATAGATTTAGTTGCCGTAACCCGCGGGCCCGGCCTCGGGCCCGCTCTTCTGGTCGGCATCACTTTTGCCAGAACGATGTCTTGGCTTCACAAGAAACCTCTCGTCGGAGTGAACCACCTTGAAGGCCACATATACTCGAATTGGCTAAAACCAATTCGAGGAATTTCTAATTCCGAATTTCTAATTTCTAAACAAATTTTTCCAGCACTTAACCTAATAGTGTCAGGCGGACATACAGAATTGATGTTAATGGAGAACCATGGCCAATACAAAATAATCGGGGAAACGGTAGACGACGCCGTCGGAGAGGCCTTTGACAAAGTAGCCCGTCTTTTAGGTCTTGGTTATCCCGGCGGTCCCGCTATCTCTAAAATTTCCAGAAAAGGAGACCCCGACAAATATCCCCTACCCAGACCAATGGCCAAATCCAAAAATTACGATTTTAGCTACTCGGGACTAAAAACAGCAGTATTGTATTTAATCCGCGATTTGAAAATAGAAAATCCTGACCCCCAAACAAAAGCCGACATAGCCGCATCATTTCAAAAAGCGGCTATTGATGTTCTAGTACAAAAAACCATGCGCGCCGCAAAAGAATATAAAATTAAATCTATTTTGCTCTCCGGCGGTGTCTCGGCCAACAAACTACTACGTGAAGAGTTGTATAGAAATACCACCGAAGCGGGTATCAAGTATCTCCAGCCACCGATGGAATACACTACCGACAATGCAACCATGATAGCGGTTGCCGGATATTTTTCTTATTTGAGTAATAAAAAAACCGATTATAAATCGGTCAAAATGGACGCCAATTTAGGTTTTTAGTAATATTAAACAGCAATGAAAGAATTACCCAAGACATACAATCCAAAAGAAGTTGAGGACAAAATCTATAAGCTCTGGGAAGAGAGCGGATTTTTTAATCCGGACAATCTGCCGGGTAAAAGAAAAGAGAAATTCACAGCCGCCATCGCTCCGCCCAATATTACCGGCGAGCTCCACATGGGTCACGCCCTTGAGCATACTCTGCAGGATATAGTCATCAGAATGAAAAGGATGCAGGGCTACAAGACACTTTGGATACCCGGCATTGACCATGCAAGTATTGCCGTACACGTATTAATAGAGAAAGAGCTGGCAAAAGAAGGCCTGACCAGACACAAGATAGGCCGGGAAGAATTCCTTAAAAGGGCCTGGGCTTGGAAAGAAAAATACGGCGGCTCTATTTTAAATCAATTCAAAAAACTCGGCTTATCGGTGGACTGGTCGCGCACAAGATTTACGATGGACTCCGAATATCAGGAATCCGTAAGTACCGCTTTCCACCATTACCACAAGAAGGGGTGGATTTATCAGGGAGAAAGAGTTATCAGTTGGTGCGTCAAAGATGCGACTTCAATATCCGATCTTGAAGTTAATCACGTTGAAGAAACGGGCCATCTCTATTACATTAAATATGGGCCCTTTATTTTGGCTACGACCAGACCCGAAACAAAACTTGGCGACACTGCTCTTGCCGTTCATCCGGACGACAAAAGATACACAAATTATGTCGGCAAAGATCTGGAAATAGAATCGGTTGACAGCAGTATTCCGGCAGACCAGGCGCCCCGATCTAAAAAAATAAAAATCAAAGTCGTGGCCGATGAAGCTGTAGATATGGAATTCGGAACCGGAATCATCAAAGTAACTCCCGCCCACGATATTACTGATTCCGAAATCGGCCAGCGCCACAACCTTCTTTCAATAAAAATTATCAACAAGAAGGGCAAGATGAACGAAAATACCGGAATCAGATATGAAGGACTGAAAGTCAACCAAGCACGAGAACAAATAGTAAAAGATCTCCAAGCCCTCGGCCTGATAGAAAAAGTCGAGGCCTATATCCACAATGTCGCCCGCTGTGACAGGTGCAACTCGGTCATAGAGCCATTGCCGTCAAAGCAATGGTTCTTGAAAATGGGTGAACTCGCCAAATTGGCATTACTCGCTCATGACGAAAATAAAATCCAATTCCACCCCGGCCGCTGGACTGTTCCATATGAGAACTGGCTGAAGAATCTCCGCGACTGGAATATCTCGCGTCAACTATGGTGGGGACACAAAATACCCATTGAAGGAGAAGATGATATTTTGGATACTTGGTTTTCTTCCGCGCTGTGGCCTTTTGCCATATTGGGGTGGCCAAAAAAGACAAAAGACCTAAAAGAATATTACCCGACCCAATTCATTACCAGCGCCAGAGACATTCTTTTTCTTTGGATAGTCAGAATGGTATTTTCGGGAATGGAATTTACCGGCCAACCGCCGTTTAAAGATATCTATATCCATCCGACCATTCAAACTAAAGAGGGAAAAAGGATGTCCAAATCATTAGGCACGGGAATAAACCCCACGGAGCTGATGGAAAAATATGGAACCGACGCTCTCCGGTTCGGATTGGCATATCAAACCACCGGCATTCAGGATATGCGTTTTAACGAAGACGCAATCTTGATGGGCAAGAAATTCGCCAATAAATTCTGGAATATTACCAGATATGTCTTAATAAAATTAAAAGACGACTATGAAATACGGAGGGAGAAACCTTCAGGACATGAAATAATTTCTAAAATGGATTCCGTGGCAAAATCGGTGACAAAAAATATTGAAGAATACAAATTTGGCGAAGCAGCCCATGAATTATACGACTTTATCTGGCATGAATTTGCGGATAAATATATTGAGGAAACCAAAGACCCCGCCCAAAGTAATTCTGCTGACCGCCAACAAAAGGGGCAAACTTTAGGCGGGGCAGGCGCCGACGACCAGGAAACCAAAGATACTCTCGCCTATCTACTTTTAAACTGCCTCAAGCTACTTCACCCCTTCATGCCATTTATTACCGAAGAAATATACTCTAAGCTCCCCATTGAAGACAAAAAACTCCTTCTTGTTGAAAGCTGGCCTGTTTAAAAATTAGAAATTAGAAATTAGAAATTGTATAATAAAGGCATGTCACCATGGATAGTTAATATAGTTTTAATGGTTATTTTAGGCCTAACTCCCAGTTTGACCTGGCTTTATTTTTATTCTCGGAAGGATTGCCATCCCGAACCCAAAAGCCTCCTCGCCCAAACTTTCCTCATGGGTATTATCATTGCCCCCCTTGCTATTATTTTACAGTGGAGCTTCGCCGAGCTTACATCTACGGTCGTTGGAATAAGCCGGGCCGCAACCCAAAACACTTCTTATTTTTTTCTCTGGGCCGCTGTTGTGGAAGAAGCTGTTAAGTTTTACGCCGTAAGGATTCTTATTTTAAGAAATCCTGAATTTGATGAGCCAATCGATGCCATGATTTACATGATAACTGCCGGATTGGGATTTGCCGCAATGGAGAATATCTTAGTTATGCACGGGGTCTTTCCCGATGGAACCCGGGTCACTTTAGCTACGTGGGCCCTGCGGTTTACCGGAGCAACATTGCTTCATGCTTTATCTTCTGGACTTTTAGGTTATTTTCTTGCCATGTCCTGGTTCTTCCAAGATCACAAAAGAAAGCTCGTAGTTATCGGACTTATAATGGCCACCGTCTTTCACTTTACTTTTAACACTTTTCTCTCGGCTTTTGAGAATCGCGTGACCAGCTTGGTTTATTCAACATCTCTTTTGCTAATTATGGCTTTTCTTGTTTCGGTCTTATTTGATAAAATAAAAAAAAGACACATAAGAACAACTACGGGAATAGCTACTACAGTTAGCAATAAAGCCATAAATTTGTTAACATAGTATTAGACAATAATATGGAAGATTATTTTGACGATAATGAAAATTTAGAAGCAACATTAGCTTCAACCAAAAAAGAGTCCAGACAAGAAAGCGAGGGCCAGCTTACGATTGACGTTTTTCAGACCGAGGACGACGTGGTTATTCAATCCACCATCGCCGGAGTCAGCGACAAAGATCTGGATATCTCGGTCACCAACGACATGGTGACCATAAAAGGAACGCGGACGCCTGAACAGAAGGTCAGGTCTTCGGATTATTATTACCAAGAACTATATTGGGGAGCATTTTCAAGATCTATCATCTTACCGGTTGATGTTGACGCCGACAGCGCAAAAGCGTCCATGAAAAACGGGATTCTCACTATCCGACTTCCAAAACTTGATAAGATCCGAACAAAAAGGATAAGGGTTTCATAGTATGTTCAAGATAGTTTATGTCGGTCCCAAAGAATTTAGGGTTTTAATTTACCGGCTAACCATGACCGGTATTATTATTTTGATCGGATTTAATTTCGGGTCCTGGTTCTATTTATATACCGTTTCGGCATTCAGTCCTAAGGTTACATTGAAAAATTTTGCGTCAATTCTTAACGTTTCTACCCAAAATGATCTGGAGTTGGATATCAGTAACGATAAAATAATAGTAAGAAGCAGTGAATTGAAGGGCTGGATAGAACCATATACAAGAGATTACTCGGGTAAGCAGGACTTGCGGGTCTCTTCCAAGTTTAACGATTACCTAATACGACTGGCCACAGCCACTAATATCGAACCTGTTGATGCTAAGTTTGAATTTGAAGATAATAACAAAGCAGCTGTATTCAGCCAATCAATCCGAGGTAGAAGGTTCAACATTACTAAATCTGCCACGTCCATAGTAAACGCCCTTCGTGAAAATAGACCTTCAGTTCAGCTGATGGTAGATATCATAGAACCAGAAGTTACATTGGAAAAAGTAAATGATCTGGGAATAGAAACCCTCTTGGCAAGAGGTGAATCCGACTTTCATGGCTCAAGCAACGCCAGAATCCACAACATTAAGACCGGGGCTTCCAAGTTCAACGGCTTAATTATAAAGCCCGGGGAAGAGTTTTCTTTCAACAATATTCTGGGGAGTGTTGACGAAAAAACGGGATATCAACCCGAAATGGTGATAAAAGGCGGACAAACCATACCGGAATACGGGGGCGGTCTTTGCCAGCTTTCCACAACAGTTTTCAGAGCCGTCATATTGGCTGGACTGCCAATTGTAGAAAGAAGACCCCATTCCTTTCCGGTAAAATATTATAATCCTCAAGGATTTGACGCTACCATTTACCCCAAGGTTTCAGATTTGAAATTCATTAACAATACCGGAGGACACATCCTGCTACAAGCTAAAGTAGAAGACACTAAATTGTTCGTTGAACTTTACGGTTCCAGCGACGGAAGACAAGTGACATTGGACGGCCCTCATCAATATGACCAAAAGACCAACGGGTCTATGAAGGCCTATTTTGTCAGAACCATATCTTACACGAACGGAGAGAAGAAAGAAGAACGCTTTGACTCCAACTATCAGCCGCCTTTCGCTCAAGCCAGAAATCCATTAGAATAGTATACCGGTTAGAGTTTTAGATTCTTGTGTGCCGAGGGCGGGATTTGAACCCGCATGCTCTTGCGAGCGTCAGCTCCTAAAGCTGATGAGTCTGCCAGTTTCTCCACCTCGGCATTTTTATTAAATAAATTCTTCCGCTACTTTGTATTTTCTATTTAAAAAACATTCCGAATTATTATAAATCAACTTAAACAATTTTACAGAATCTTCTTTTGCAAAAACAAGTTTGTAAACACTTGTATTCTTTTTAGCAATCTCTATCCAACCACCTTTTAAATCCGAATTTTTAACTATCGTCTCTTTTAGCCAGTTTAAAAAAATAGGACTGGCTGAGTATAATCTTATTCTTAATTGGGAATGCCTGCTTTCTGGATGCTTAAAAATACCGATACTTCCATCCCCATCAATACAACCTCGAAGAAAATCCCAAAAATACTCTTTGGGAATGTTTAATTCCTCAAGTGTTTTTGATTTCGCCTGTTTTAACCCAATACCAACCAAAAAATCATAAAAATTCCTATCACCAAATTGTAAAACAAAGTATTTTTTATCCAAAGAACCTCCGCGTGCCTTTTTCCCTATTTTATTCTGCAGACCAAGACAACTTCTAAAAATTAGTATCAATTCCTCATCCTTTGACGTCATATTAAGATGCCGACCATCTTTAGATAAATTTCCATCTGTTGTTAAAAGACCAATTGCGTAAGCAAATTTAGAATTCCACTCAATCTTAACCTTGCCTAAACGATTCATTTCTTTAAGTATACTAAACCCAAAAGCGTTTGCCAATGTGTTTTTAGGGACTCTCCTATTAAAACACCAACCCCGCATAATGCGGGGTTGGTGTTTTAAGTATATACACTTACCAGGCAGTGAAAGTTCGAGAGAAATTTCTTAATGCTGAAAGCAACTCGAACTTCTACTACCTGGCTTAACCGACTATACGTTAAAGAATGACCTTGCAATCAAACCGGCAACCGTCTGTAATATAACGCCGACCGCCAAAACCACCGCAGCTCCGATAATTCCGTTCTTGATCCTTTCTTTTGCGGCTGTAGTTTTCTCTTCAGCTCCGCCCGCGAACATATAAGCAATACCTCCCCAAATGATGAATATGACAGCCAAAACGACTCCGACAAGAATAAGGAATTTTGCTATTTGGGTTATTCTGTCTTGTATTTCAGCAAGGGTAACAGCTCCTCCTCCCAATGGTAACACCGGTTCCGGCAATGCGGCAAAAACTAAAACCGGCATTAACAAAACCAACGCAGTCATGGAAATATATCCTATCTTTTGTACTTTATTCATAAACACACCTCCATTCCGTAAAATTACTAATTACCAATTTCCAATGAATGTATCAACTAATCAATTATATCATTGAATTAATTTATTGAAAATTGAAAATTATCTTATAATACAGACCCCGAAAAGCTGGAACTGGCAGAAGAAATCTCTGGTTACTATTCCCGCTATCGTATTGATAATCACTCCGACTCCCAAAACTATCGCCGCTCCAATCACTGAATTTTTCAACCTTGTTTGCGCTTCGGAGACTTTGGTTACATTTGATCCCGCGGACATGTATGTAATCCCGCTCCAGACGATCATAATCACAGCAATCAAAACGCTTACAACCACCAAAAATCGGGCAATTTGATCAATCAAACTGTCAACTTCGGGCAATGTAATCGGCCGACCCGGTGGTAGATCAGCCAACTGGCTTGCCCAACCCGTGTAAGCTACAGCCAAAAAAAGAAGTAATATAAATAAAATTTTATAAACAGTTTTCATTTTAATTTAATAACCGCTACAATTCAAGGGAATCGGAGAATAATTACCTCCCAAAAAATTAGCCACAGTGGCAATAATAGTATAAGTTCCGAGAATTACCAACACTCCGACCAGTCCCCAGGTAAATGATTTTTTGGCTTCCTCATACTTAGTCGGGTTGCCTTGGGCCATCATGAATTTAATGCCATATATAATTATGTAAACAACAATAAGAATAAGGGCAAATCTTGTAAACCAGCAGGCCAATCCGGTAATTATACCAAAAACACTCTGGATAGTTAAATTGATCCCCTGATATCCGGTGTCGGCGGCGAGAGCCACTGCGACGCTGAAATTTTTGAATTTATTGGTCACTTTTAGTTAAGTTCCTTTATACTCAATGCAGTCCCCGGTTATTTCCGCGCCGATCGTGTGGCAGGCCTTGGACTGACAATTTGAGGGATTTGATGTTTTAAAGCATACTTCGCCGTTTAAATTCCCGTCTTTCCTTTGGCAAATTTGATTGCACTTAAGCCCGCTGACACACTGGTTATCTCTCTGGCAAGGAGCACCTATTCCGCCGCCCGTACCGACCGTCTGAACACATAAGCCCAAGTCCTGACCATCGATTGGCGGCTGAGGATTGCTCTTGTCACAACTTAAACCCACATCACAATTGGTCGTTCCAGCACACGGCTCGCCAACCCAATTTCCAGTAGGTCTTTGGCAAATTGTGTTTTTGCATTTCAACCCCGTAAAACAATTACTGTCCTTACTGCACTTATTGCCCACCACTCCCGGAGCCGGAGGTCCATAGACCGGTCCTGGTCCTACTGGCCCTTGTTCGGTCTGTTGCCCGGTTCCGCCAAGTTCCAAAATGCTCTGTATCAATGTCACAAATCCGCTTCCTATCAGAATTATCGCAAGACCGATGACGGCATATTTCAGAACTTCTTTCGCTTTGGTAACCTTTGCGGGCTCTCCGGCGGCGGTCAAAAACAATATACCAGCATAGACAATCATGGCAACTGCGATGGGAATTGCTAAATTAAATATCCACTGGGCGATTATTTTAACCAAACTCGTAAAATCATTGGCTCCGCCCTTCAGTGGATTTGTAATTTCAAAAGGATAGGTCTGGGTTTCCCCCGACTTGCAAGCCGGCTGGCCGGAAGTGCCGCATCCGATACCAGTCCCAGTCCCTGTTCCACCACCTCCAACGGGTTGATTAGAAACATTTATCTGTACAATGCTTGATCTCGCAACTTCTTTTCCCCCACAAGTTACAATGGCCTGAAAAAGTCTGTAATTGGCAGCTGAACCATGGGTATAATTCTGGTTAAAATCCCAATTTATCTGCTGAGCAGACCTCAAAGAACTGATACCTACCGGGTTAGAGATACCACTTGCCTGAACATTGTTTCTAAAAATAGCTGTCTGGCCATAATCATCGGTTCCATAAGTATCTGTCTGGTTGGTATCCAACGGCATTACAACAACTGCGTTCAATGTCCCTCCTGAACAATATTGGTTTAGAGAATATTGGTTAACCACATTTCCTTTGAAAGTAATTCTAAGTTGAACAGCAGTGTTATTTTGTATCAATCTCGGCTGAACATCAAACTGAACGCTAAAGCCTGTATACTCCGCCGCGTGAGTAAAACTTGGGAAAGCTAAAATGAAAGCTGCAAAAATAATTAAAAGTAGAACTTTTTTGAATCTATTAAACATTTGTTTCTTGAGGAAATTGAACCATCGGCGGCGTTTGCCTGCCCTTCCACCTTCGCCAGATGGCGGATCCGCCGAACCATCCGCCCAGTCCAACTCCTGCAATAATTAAAACATAAATTAGGTTCATTAGTATACTGCCTTGTCCACCGACTGGGACTTCGGGAGATGCTATCGGAACAGGCAAAACCTGTTTGCAATCGCTCGGGCAGGTTTTAGTATCCTCTCCAACATCGGGATTGCAAACTCCGTCGTCGTTGCAGAAAGAACTCTCTGAAACAAATATCGTCAGCAAGGCGTCGCCTTGATTGTTATAAAAAACCGCTTTTTGGCCGTCGGGAACATACGGCGCCTTTACCGAAAGCGTTCCTTTCAGAAACTTGGGATTACCCTGGCGGGGATCAAACTGAAACATCTTCGCAACCTCGCCTTTTAAATTTACAATCTCTCCTTTGTATGGAAATTGGGTATTTAATGTTTCGGGAACAAATATTTCCGCAATTATATCATATTTAAACTTAACATCTCTGTCGGCAAATAATTGGCCATTGTCATAATACAAATGAAATAGATATGTATATGCAAACGAATTATTTTCAATAACATCGGCATAGACACCACTACCGATAACAAACGATAACAAAAATATAATTATTATTTTTTTCATATTTTATATTAAAATGATAAATTATTTAAACAATAATTGATATAGGTTGCCCCCTGTTTGGTTTGGTACATACCTGTATTGCAAATAGTATGTTGAACATTATCATAAGGACATTCCCATCCCTTTTTAACTCCGCCGCCACAACTTTGTTCTCCAGCACAATCTCTACTGGCAGCGCAATAACCAGGCCCGGCATTATAACCGGCATAAATATTTCTTGGTTGAGAACCGCAAGTGCCGGCCGCTATTGACCTGATTATTTCGGCACCAAGACAAATACTTTTATCGGCGTTGGCAGGATCGGTCAACCAACTTTGAGTTATGGGGGTAGTATTAATATTAATTCCGCATTTATAGGATTGGGGTGCTCCCGTAGCCGGACTGATTTGCATTAAACCATACGAAGTTCCTGTCGCCGCTTTAATGTTACAATCAGATTCTATGACCATAAACGTTTTCAATACATCAACCGTTGCCGCTCCGCCAGCATAGCGTTGAATCGACGGTAAATATTGAGAACATGTAGACGTTCCGCAACCACCAGGCCGCCTTTGTCCTGAACAAAGATTTAAAGTGCTGTAGTTAACACCGTTAAACATACAAGCCAGAGTCCCGTTTTCCATCACCACAATCGTAAACTGTTTTGTCGCGCTCTGTTGGGGCGTGAAGTTGTCGGTGACTTTGACCGTGAAAGTTGAAGTGCCGGCAGTTGTGGGAGTGCCGGAGATATTGCCACTCGACGAATTTAAGTTAAGGCCGGTTGGTAATGTTCCCGAAGACACGGACCAAGAATACGGAGCAGTGCCGCCGGTAGCAGAAAGTGTTTGTGAATATGATTGATTTTGAGTAGCGCCAGCTAAAGAGGTGGTGGTTATTGAAATTGGCTGCACGGAAGTTCCCGTTGTTTTGAATGTATAATTTGATGACCTGGCTATAAAACCAGTTATGGAAGAAATGGCTTGATAGTTGTAAGTTGTGCCAGCAGTTAGACCGATAATAGTAACACTGTGACTGGTAACTTGGTTGCTATCTAAAGAGGTGGGCGGGCCATATGAAATAGTTGTTCCATATGCAACCTGCGAAGTTGATGGTTTGTCGGTTGCCCAGGTGATCGTTACGCTGTTTGTTGTAATGTTGGATGAGGCGACATTTGAAATTACAACACTAGCGGCTGGAGCAACTACTTTTATATTTAATTGCTTGGTGGTTGATTTCTGGGGAGAAGATGAGTCCTCAACCATAACTGTAAACGTAAAGGTTCCCGATATCGTTGGTTTGCCGAATATTTCTCCAGTTGAACCGTTTATAAAAAGCCCCGAGGGTAGTTGAGCGCTGCCGGAAACAGACCAATTATATGGGGTTTTACCTCCAGTTGCCTGAACTGTTTGAGAATAATTAAAATCTTGACGAGCATCAGAAAGAGAAGATGTGTTTATGGCTAAAGTAGCGGGTTGTGGCTGTGGAACTGGGGCAGGTGGTTGGGGCACTGGTGGCTGTGGTATTGGAGGTTGAGGTTGTGGTCCAGGTGGTTGAACTGGCCCAGCTACAGTAACCCGGCACTCAAACTTCCACCATTCGGGAGCAATATTATCGGCGGCAATGCTTCTGATTATCGTATTTGTAATCAGCCACGAAGCCAAAATAATCGCAACCCCTACGGCTGTGTTCCAAAAAATACTTTTACCTTGGGTTATCCAGCCGGGATTGGCTCCGCCCATTAAAATTAAAAAACCTCCCCAGACAAAAAGTATCGCCGCCGCCGGAGGCATCAAGCCGATCAAAACAAAATCAATTATATTTTTAAGAAGCTTGAGTAAGTCGCATTGATTGCAGGGTTGATAGTATGAAGGGTCAAGTTTTATCTTTCCAGCGGCAACCTCTTGGGCCGTTGGTTCGTTAAGTCCGCATGGCACAAGAGGCCACCAACTGACTGCGTGAGCAAAAACAGGCAAAAAAACAAAAACAAGCACTATTAGAACTATGAACTTTTTACCAGTTTTCATGTTTAAATTGTTTAACTTTAAAAAGTAGAGTTTGGGGCTAAGAAGAACGTTCGCAGGCGGGTAGCCGAGAGAGAGCAAAAACCCAGCAGGGTTTTATGCGGTCTTCGTGGCCCAAGCTCTACTTTTTAAAGTTATGACTACCTGCGTTGCATCAGAACATTTACCCGCGATTCGGCATTACTCAATGAATCTTTGACTGACATTTTTCTGAAGTTAACATCGTCTATCATATCGGCAAAAATACTTTCTATAGCAGTATTGTCGATCTGATACCAAGAGCGGGCGGACAACGCCTGAACCGCAAAAACCCCGATGTCCAAATCATTTCTCTGAAGTTCTATCAAATCCCTGCGGGCCGATGGGCGAAGAGTCGCTGACAGATAGCTTTGAGCCCCTTCTTTGGAAGCAAGGTAGGCCACGAATTTCCATGCTTCGTTTGAAAATTTAGAATTGGCGGTAACGCCGACGCCCCAATAATTTGCGTAATTTTTCACATCAGTACTTGAGACCTGGGGCATAGGCGCCACGCCGAAATTAAGACGCGAGGCCTTATTTTTCAAATCCCCGACCTTGTGAGAATAATTGAACATCATCGCCGTTTTTCCTTCCGTAAAAGCATCTACGGAATAATGTTGGACGTCATTCCACGTATAAGTCCTTACCGAAGGATTCGCAAAATCGGTGTAATATTTAAGAGTCGTCTCTCCAACCGGAGTATTATTAACTCGGCTAGAAAATGTAGCGCTCATGTCATCGGCATCGGTCATCCGAACTCCGGTTTGAATCATTAAGGCCAAAAGAAGGTCAGTGGAGCGGTTGATATTCTTAGCTGTGCCGATAGCCGCCCCGGACTGGATTATCTGACCACTGCCATCTATCCGGGTTATCGTTTCCACATCGGAATTGAATTCTTCCCAGTCCTGGGGCGGACGGCTGATGCCGGCGCTGTTCAAAATATCCTTGTTATAAAATAGGGCCAAAGTATCGACATAGAGCGGAAGCGCGTAGATTTGGTTATTGAAAACAAAATCGCCGAAAGCCACGTCAACAAAATTGGCCTTGAAATCCTGTATGGTCAAGAGGGGCTGTTTTTGTCCGGGAATCGTGGCGGGCAATGCCTTGAGCTTGTCGCCGTGTTTGGGCAGCCAAGTATTGTGAACCATGACGATATCCGGTCCGGCGCCGGCGGCTAAAGCATCAATTAAATTTCTCTCGTAATCCTCATAAGAAAACTGCCGGTATAAAACTTTGACTCCCGGATTCTGGGCTTGAAAATCGGTGACGACCTTGTCAAAAGCGCTCCTGTCGTCAAATACCCCCCAAAATTCAAGAGTGACGGATTGAGTCGTGCCGCCTCCGATACCCCTTAAAATCAAAATCACCGTCAAAAATACGGCAATAGCTATCCCGCCAACCAAAATGTAATAAACTTTGTTTGTGTTCATCCTTTCCTACTAATTACTAATATTTTTGCTAATTTACGAATTAAGATTTTTATTAGTAGATTAGTATAGAATTAGTAATTGGTAGTTTACTTCCGAAATTTCATGCCGTAGTGAAATTGTCCGGCGTCAATATCATTTTCAAAAATAAGACCCTCACCGAGCACAAGAGAACGCATTGCTATCTCATCAGTCCTTAAATCATCGGGCGGACCAAATCCCTGCCTGCCGTCAGGCATGGCGCCGGCTGCCCTCTTCCAGTCGATCACAACCAAAGAACCCCCGCTCTTTAAAACCCTGACGGCTTCTTTAACTATTTCTTTTTTCAAGTCGGACTGAAAAAGAATGTTAGCAAGAAGCACTATGTCTTGAGAGTTGTCCGCCAAACCGGAACCGCCGAGAACCTCAAGGTTGCTTCTGATCGTTTCGACATTCTCAAGTCCTGCCGCTTTTGCCTTGACCCTAACGTTATCTAAAGCTGATTCCTGAATATCTAATGCATAAACTTTGCCATTCTTGCCGACTCTCTGACCCAATAAAATAGTAAAATAACCCGCTCCCGAACCGAAATCGGCAATCATCATTCCCTCCTTAATTCCAAATCCGCCGATTATTTTTTCGGGATTCATAAAACCTCCTGTTCCTTTGGAGTCCGGCAAAACAGAACCGGGAATGTTGGCTACTTGCTCCATATACCTATAATTTTACCACAATAAAAAATTGCTAAGAATTAAGTTATCCCCAACAGTATTGAGATGATATCTTGACACAAAAAATCTACGGGTATATGATAATATCATATTAAGTTATAATATACTCATATGTCTACATTATCAGTACCATTGCCGCCACATTTAGACGAATTTGTCTCTGATCAAGTTAAAGAAGGTCTTGCTTCCAATAAAGCTGAAGTGGTTAGAAAAGCGTTAAAACTGCTTCAAGAAGAAGCAGCAGTCATGGCCGTTCTTAAGGCCGAACAGGAACCAAATCTTAGGGGAAATCTCAAAAAATTGGCTAAGAAAATAAAGTAGGTATTATTCTTTCCGGCATGACTATCCTATTTAAGCCAACTTTCGTCAGGCAATTTAAAAACCTCGAACCCAGACTTCAGGAAGAAGTTATAGAAAAAATAGAATTATTCAAAAATCTTAAGAATCATAAGCAACTTAAAGTTCATAAGCTTACCGGCCGTCTCTATGGCCGATATAGTTTTTCTGTAAACTACAAGATTAGAATTGTTTTCTCTTACCTTTCAAAAAATAGTATAGTTCTCCTTGTTATAGGAAGCCATAGCATTTACGGATAAAACATTAAACGGCTCCTCGACGGAGCCGCATCACTATAATAAAGAACGAGGCGAGGTCTGGTAGCCGCTCCCATGGGTGCTCCACAGTCTTGTCAGTCAGGACCAGACTTCTGCATGCCAGTACCTCGCCAAATTGACCAAAAATCCATATTTCAAGCCAATTTCGCGAGACAGAATTTTAGAAAAGAGCGGGTGGAGCTCCGGGAACCCCCAGAACCCCACCCTAGACAGACGCAGGTACACCGCGCCATCAAACACCGGCCTGCTGCGAGGATGTTGCACCTCCAGCATCACTTTATAGTATACTCCTTCTGTGAAATCTGTCAAGGTCTTAGTTTAATTTGGCAGTTTATCGCCAACTTTAACCTATTCACCCAAACAACCGGCGGAGGGAGACGCCTTTTTACAAAATTGGTAAATTTTTAAAAAGGCGTCTCCCTCCGTATGCGTAGAGGTTGTGAGGTACTATCGAAATAAGGACTAAACTACTACTACAGAAGCCAGACCGTCCCCAGATTCTAATCGCATAACCCTGACTCCTTGAGTGGCGCGTCCAAGAACGGAGACGCTGCTTATTGATGTGCGGATTACAACTCCCTTGCGTGAGACGGCGATGAGTTCCTTGTTTTCTTCCGAGGTGATATGGGCTGAAACCAATTTGCCGGTTTTCGGCGTAACTTTGGCGGTCATAATTCCTCGACCGCCCCTGCCCTGGATCTTATAAAATTTAAGGTCAGTTCGTTTTCCATAACCATTTCCGGCCACAACCAAAATCTTCAGACCCTTTTCAACACCGGACGGCACAACATCGGCTCCGACAACCTTCTCATCTTTATTTCCGCCCTTGGCGAGATCTCGCCCCTTCGGGGCGGACATGCGAATTCCGATCACGCCCGAGGCGCCTCTTCCCATCGGTCGGACATCTTTTTCTTTAAATCGGATAGCGTTTCCTCCGGAAGTCACAAGCATAACTTGGTCATTTCCCGAAGTTGATAGAACCCACCCCAACTCATCATTGCCTTTTAATTTAATGGCTATCATTCCACTGCTTCTTACCTGTGAGAATGAGTCGGCATCTACTTTCTTTATTACCCCATTGGCGGTGGCCATAAACAAATATCCGCCTTTTTGATCTTTGGGGATTGGAACTACGGCCGTAACAATCTCATTCGGCGATATGTTCAAAAAATTAACTATCGCCTTTCCCTTTGACTGGCGGGACGACTCCGGCACTTCATAACCCTTTGTCTGGAATACTTTTCCTGAATTAGTGAAAAACAACAAGCTGTCGTGAGTATTGGCCATGAAGAATTGGGAGATAACATCTTCTTCTTTTGTCGCCATGCCGATTAATCCTTTACCGCCCCGCTTTTGGGACTTTAATCCTTCCGGCTGCATTCTCTTTATATATCCGCTATGAGTAATCATAAACAATGAATCCTCTTCCGGCATCAACTCATCTTCTCCTATTTCTCTCAAAGCCGACTTGATTACTTTTGTCCGTCTCTCATCTCCATATTTTTCTCTGATTTCTTTAAACTCATCTTTAATAACGCCCAAGATTTTTTTAGGACTTGCCAATAATCCTTCCAAATAAGCTATCAAATCCATTTTTTCTTTTAATTCATCGTCAATCTTTTTTCTTTCCAAACCAGCTAAGGCCTGAAGTTTCATTTCCAAAATAGCCGTGGCTTGTTTGTCGGAAAACTTAAATTTCTTTATTAAATTGTGGAAGGCATCCTCTTTTGATGCCGAAGCTCTGATTATTTTGATTATCTCATCAATATGGTCCAGCGCTTTCTTCAATCCTTCAAGAATGTGGGCTCTATCTTTGGCCTTCTGAAGTTCAAATTTTGTCCGACGAGTTATAACCTCACGGCGATGGTCAATAAATTTCTCAAGCAACCCCTTCAATCCTAAAATCTGGGGTTGGGTCCCTCCGTCAACCAACGCCAGCATGTTGAAATGAAAAGCTTTCTGAAGCTCTGTGTATTTAAATAGTTGATTTAATACTTTCTTTGGAAAAGCATCTTGTTTCAAATCAATTGCAATTCTCATTCCATCTCTGTCTGATTCATCGCGAATGTCCTTTATGCCCTCTATCTTTTTTTCCTTAACAAGATCCGCCATCTTAACTATCAACTCCGCCTTGTTAACCTGATAAGGAATCTCGGAAACGATTATTTGATAACCTTTTTTGGACTCCGTGATATCGGCCTGACCTCTCATTATTATTGGCCCCCTGCCGGTAGCGTAGGCGCTATTAATGTCTTTTTCGTTATAAATAATTCCTCCGGTCGGAAAATCAGGCCCTTTTATAAATTGGGTTAAATCCGATATGTCAGCGTCTTTGTTATCAATAAGACAAACAAGCGCATCCAAAACTTCGGTCAAATTGTGTGGCGGAATACTGGTGGCCATACCAACAGCAATTCCCATAGAACCATTAATAAGCAAATTTGGAATACGGGTCGGCAAAACAGTCGGCTCTTTCATGGTGCCGTCAAAATTATCCATAAAATCAACGGTCTGTTTGTCTATGTCAGCAAGGAGCTGTTCGGATATTGGAGCCAAACGGGCTTCGGTATATCTATAGGCGGCGGCAGAGTCGCCATCAATTGAACCAAAGTTTCCTTGTCCATTCACCAACGGATAGCGCAAAGAAAAATCTTGCGCCATGCGGACCATAGAATCATAGGCAGCTGTGTCGCCGTGGGGGTGATAATTACCAAGAACATATCCGACCACTTTAGCTGATTTCTGGGTTTTAGCGGTTGGTCTCAATCCCATCTCGTGCATGGAATACAAAATCCTCCGATGAACCGGTTTTAATCCGTCTCTGACGTCAGGCAAAGCACGGCCAACAATAACGCTCATCGCGTATTCCAAATAGGCCTGTTGCATCTCCTGAACTATCTCTCTTTGTTTTATTCCTATTGCCATAAAAAACAATTACCATTTATCAATTTTCAATTTCCATTGAATTAACATTTGGCCATTGTCTAATTCAAAAATGGTAAATGATAACTGATAATTTATTGGTAATTAGTGAATGATAACTGGAAACTACTACTTCTTCTCCGACAATGGAAGTGTATACACTCTCCCTGAATCATTAGCTTTTGCGTTGTTGATAATAATGTCCTTTTCGCCGTCGCCGGTCAAATTAAAAATATTAAGAAATGATGCCTTCAAATCCTGTGCCGTTTGACCTATATCTCCCAGCAACGAAGGCGCGTTTTTGTTTTCGGCTAAATTTCTTTGGTCTGCGGTTTCTTCGGGATTCAACAATACATACAAATTTTTCTCAAATGAGTTATACCAAACCATTCCCACCAACGAAATGGCCGTGACAACACAAAGAGCGAACATTATTTCTCTGTGGTGTTGCGGTTGTTTTCTAATTTCGTCTAAAAAACTCATTTTTTAATTTTCCAATATTACCAATTTCATTTCTTCCAACGGAAGAAGTTTTTTGGATATTTTGTATTTATCTACTTTTTCCGGAGTCAGACCTAGTTCTTTTACGAATTTTTCAGGACCATCTAAATCAATCTTCAAATCTTTAACCTTGTAGTGCATCGGAATTATTATCTTCGGTTCTATCTGGCCGATGACCTCAATGGCTTCCTTATAGTTAATTGTATAATTTCCTCCGACAGGAACCAAGAGTATATCTACGTCCCCTATCTCATCCACTTGATTCTCGGTCAGTTTCTCCTGACCCAAGTCCCCCAGGTGGCAAATGGTCACATCCTCCGCCTTGATGACATATATTGTATTCAAACCGCGTTCTTTGCCCTCTGTTTTGTCATGGTATGAGGAAATGCCCCTGATGGCGATGCCTTTTTTCTCGTATTCGCCCGGAGTATTAATCAAAAACGCCTCCGGATTCATATCTTCCAGATTGTTGTGGTCATGATGATTATGAGTTACCAAAACAATATCGTCTTTTATTTTAGGCAGCTTTAGCCCGATTTCCTTGCCAAACGGGTCTATCAAAACACTGCCCTCTTTGGCCTCAAGTCGGAAACAGCTCTGCCCAAACCAGTTAATCGTCATGCCTAATCTTATCAAATTTTTAACCGAAAATCAATAGTAAAAACCGCTGACACAACCTCCATGCATGCTGCGGGGTGCACTTTTTAAAAATATTGCTAATTTTTAAAAAGCACACACCCTCCGCCAGTTGGTTTGGGTAATAAGTGAAAATTGGCAATAAAAGTTCAAACTCCCCCTGAAACAAAATTCCGGACTCGATTCCCAGGAAAATATCAGCTGCCTTCCGGAATGATTACCAATCGTCGCAAAGAAATAAATTGGGTTGGCTTGCGCTTCTATAAAAACGATAAAGCCCGCCTTTAGCATTTCTGCTACTTGCGGGCTTTTTTGACAAAGGGATATAGAATGAACAATCTGGGAGTTTGAGAATAGTAACGTTCGGCTTCACTCCCAAAACGAGCCAACGTTTCTTTCTCTTGATAATATCCTGCCATAATTATGGAAGCGTAGAAAACCAGTACTGAAATCCAAAAAAGCGGACTCAGATTATTGGTAAACCAAAACCTCAAGTCTATGAATACCAATCCGGTATACATGGGATGACGAGTATACTTGAATAAACCCGTCGTAATAATGTTTTGACGAGATCCCTTCTTGATGTATAGAATCCAGAGACAATAAGAAAAAAGGCACATCCCGGTTATGTCGATAAAGCTGACAATCGGAGAAGATCCCTTATTCATGAATGCCCACGTCCTATACAAGAAGCTGGCCATCAAGAGTATTTGGAAAGGACTTCCCTTTAGAGCGAGTTTCTTGACCTTTTCCACGCTCCACCTCCAGATTGAATAATCATACCATATTTTTATGGAGTGCGCAAGAGCATGAGAATCACGTGACCAGACCGTCTCTGATTTTGCCTTTTCCGAGGATGAGAAAATATATGAGAGCGAATTGAGGAATTCATACCAATTGACCTGTTTATAAACCCATGGATAGTATGGCGTTAGTGCTGTGGGCGAAAGCCCCGTTCAGCTAAGGAATACCTAAGCTGAAGCCAACACCACAAAGAACCGGCTTAAAGCCGATTTTTTGTTGATTTTTATTTCCCTCAATGATAGGCTCTGACTTATGAAAAAAGATTTTGATAAGTGGAACGAGCATAAGAAAACCATTGACAGTATCAATACCGATTTATACTTCTATGAGCGTGACATCTGGTGGTGTTCGCTTGGTATTAATGTTGGTTTTGAACAAGATGGCAAGAATGAATATTTTACTAGACCTGTGCTTGTTTTGAAAAAATTTAGCAAAGATGTGTTTATAGGCGTACCACTTTCAACTTCAAACAAAGAGGGGCGATACTACTTTAAATTTAATTTTCAAGAACAAAAAAGTAATGCTCTTTTATCTCAAGTCCGTCTCTTCGATACTAAGAGTTTAAAAGATAAGTTGGGCAGATTGCCTAAAAACATCTTTAAGGAGATCCGTCAAAAGATCAAAGACTTACTCTAAAAATGGTTTGCCCTCGCTTATGCGAGGGCGAGCCCGAAGGCCATTTGTATCTCCAGTGTAGCAAACATCCTCTATACAAGTCAACGGGTAATAAAAATGGGGTTGCAAAATTTGGGGAGATGAGGTATGGTCTTACTATAAAAGAAATCTTTAATACCGAGGATTGAGAGCTGGTCGTGCATCAACGCCGGCAAAGACCAATGCTTGGACAATTTCATGCAAATCAACAATTCGGATATCAAATCAATGAAGGACCTCCTTTCCAAGGAGGAGTTTTTCTTGCCTAAGCCGGGAAACATATTGAACGGACAGATAATCAGCGTTTCTAAAGGAAGCGTGGTTTTGGACTTGGGTTCAATAGGCATCGGCATTATTTATCCGGGTGAATTCTATGACAACCCCGACAGAATGAAGGGGTTAAAAGCCGGAGACAAGGTTTCGGCAATGCTTATTGAACTTGAGAACGACGAAGGTTACAGGGAATTGTCTTTGAAATCCGCCCAGATGACCACTGCGTGGCAGGATATTAAAGAAAAGAAAGATTTAGGCGAAGTTATCACGACCAAAATAATCAACATCAACAAAGGCGGCCTTATTGTTGAGGTAAGCGGTATTCAAGGGTTCCTTCCCCTTTCGCAGTTATCATCCGAACATTATCCGAAGATTGACGGAGGCGACACCACCAAAATCGTTCAGGCCCTCCAAAAATTCAAAGGTATGGAGTTCCAAGTCAAAATACTGGACTTCAATGAAACCGAAAACAAACTAATAGTTTCCGAGAAAGCAATAAAAGAAGAGGCCGCCAAAGAAGAGTTGGCTAAATTAAAAGTTGGAGATTTGGTTAATGGCAAAATAACCGAAGTGACCGATTTCGGTGCCTTCGTCAAATTAAGCGACACACTGGACGGTTTGATACATTCATCCGAAATTGACTGGAAATTTATTGAAGACCCGAGGGAGGTCCTTCATTCGGGGGATGAGATAACCGCAAAAATAATCAGTTTAGACGGCGGAAGAGTTTCTCTTTCCTTGAAAGCACTCAAAGACGATCCCTGGCTCAAAGCAGAAGAAAAATATCAGCCGGGCAATAAGGTTAACGGCAGAATCATCAAGATACGAAACAATGGCGCTTTCGTAGAACTGCCCGGAGACATAATCGCCTTTTTGCCCGTGGCGGAAGTCGGCGGACAGATTTTGACTGAAGTTTTCGAAGCCAGTAAGGAATATGAATTTGCAATCGTCAGTTTGGATGTCAAAGACCATAAAATGGTTTTAACTATGCCTGGTAATAAACCAGCAGAAAAAAATGAAGAATCAAAAGAAGAAACTCCTGTTTCCTAAAATAAGACATATCCCCGTTCCCCCTTCACAGGTGCATGAAAGCAAAGTTAAGCCCGTTTCAAGGGCGAAGGTTAGAAAGCACTCCCAAAAAGAAATTAAAGAAGGGATAAAAGAAATATAGTTCACGCAACCTCTAAACGTACGGAGGGAGACGTCTTTTTACAAATTTACTAATTTTGTAAAAAGACGTCTCCCTCCGCCGGTTGATTTAGTGGTAAGTGATAATTAGCAACAGAAATTCAAACTAGTCCAAAACCCCACCAATGGTGGGGTTTTGGTTTGACAGAAACGCAATTAGCGTGGTATAATATCAGCACGTACATTTCAAACAAATGAGGTGACAAATGGGTGTAAGAATGGTCGCAACGCTCGGTCCGTCGGTTCGGCTGGTAGTTCTTCAATTTCTGGTCCCGGAACATCTTGTTCCGGCGGTAGTTCCGCCAAAAGGTCTGGACAAAAGTCCATCGGCTACTTTGCTGCCATCATCTGGGGTAGAGGTTCTCAAGTCCCACTCTGGAGTTTATCTGCTTCACCTGTTTGACGGTATCTGCCCGGGTGACGGACAGGGTTCCTACGAACTGGTGGACGCATGGTTCACGCCTGCCCCACGGCACTTTGGCAAGAGCGCTATCAGGTATGTGCTTTGCCACAAAGAACATGTAAAGCCAGACGAACTGTTCCCCGGCTTCGTCGCCAAGCGCGACGAACTGATTGATTCATTGGTCAATCTGGCCGACGACAATCTTTGGGCGGTTCAAGGACACTTGAACCCCTACTTTGACAAGGACGGCCGCCCCAGCAACCACAAAGTTTTGATGCTCGGATGCGCTGGCCGTATGCCGACAATTGACTCGGCAGGAAACACCATCAAGGTGTACCGCGATGGCCGAGATGTGGACAACCGAGGCCTCGGACCCAAGGTTCCAATGAGAGACAAGGCCCCACAGCTCAATGTAGCCGGCAATGAGATCGTTCTTACGACACCGGTTCAGAAAGAAGTTCCGGTCGCGTAGATTTTTAGAGGGCTAATCCCCC
>Ga0209541_10004887_pt1 | contig 23613 bp, 27 predicted proteins | sample RifCSPlowO2_01_FD_184027 | JGI IMG/M metagenome (GOLD analysis project Ga0209541, IMG submission 184027) | Groundwater microbial communities from Rifle, Colorado - Rifle CSP2_plank lowO2_0.1 (SPAdes) (version 2) | ecosystem: Environmental > Aquatic > Deep subsurface > Groundwater | place... | reverse complement strand
GGCACTGCCAAGAATGGAAAAAGTATTAATGGAGGCTGGATAATGTTTATACGACTTGGCGCTCTTTGTTTTTTGGCATCCTTATTATACGCACAGCCGCTTGACCAGAAAACTTTCACTAAAATCTTCGGCCAAGTAAAAGATTCTGTGGTAACAATTAATTTCAGCTCAACACAAATAGTTAACGGCAGGCCCACCACAGCTGATGGCAGCGGCAGCGGAGTGATCGTTTCGAATGATGGCTTAATCGTTACCAACAAGCATGTCATAAGCGATACCACCCGCTCCTTTAGGGTTACATTGGCCGGAGGACAAGAGCTTGGGGCCAGTTTTATTGGCATGGCACCTGATACGGACATTTCAATTATTAAATTGAGCTCATTGCCGGCGGGTGGCGTAAAACCTGCTATCATGGGCGACTCTGATCAACTTGAAGAAGGGGATTGGGTTCTGGCAATAGGTTCGCCATTCGGCCTTGGCGGAACTCTCACGGCCGGCATCATAAGTAAAAAAGAAAGATCTATTCCAATAACGCAAGAAGGCGGAAGATCTCAGCCGCATTATCTAATACAAACCGACGCCGCGATTAATCCGGGTAATTCTGGCGGGGCCCTGGTTAATATGAAAGGCGAGCTGATCGGCATACCAACCGTAATACTTAGCAGAACGGGCACCAGCAGCGGAATCGGCTTTGCCATTCCCTCTAACGTCATTAAGAAAATTTTGTCAGACGTGGCAATTAAAAGAACCACCCTGGGCTGGCTGGGAATGTCAGTCCAGAGCGTAAGCGAACTTAGCCTCGGCATCAAGAGGCAGCTTGGAATTACTGCTCAGGCGGGAGTCGTGATTACTGACATTGAAAAAGGCGGACCGGCAGAAAAGGCCGGACTAAAACAATATGATGTTTTAGTCAGAATTAATAGTGAGGAGGTTGCTTCTGTCAGCAACTTTGAATGGCTTGAAAGAAATCTTAATCCTGGCGATACGGCCCTGATTAAAATAGAGCGACGAGGATCTTCCCAGTTGCAGGATATAAGTATCGCTGTGGGCGAATCCAATAAAAAAACCCCGTAAAAGGGGTTTTGTTTTTTAGATTTCCAGATGACTTCATCCCAGCTTGATGATTGGAAGAAAGAGCATAAGAACTAAGACCAAACAGATAAACCAGGGTGAAACATCTTTTAGGTTTACATTCTCGTTAGTCCCGAGCACCTTTCTCTCGATGTTTAAAATATTATCCAGGTCTTCATTGAGCTTATCCGAATTTTCAGATGGCCTGAACTCTCCTTTAATGAGACTGGCTATTTCTTCCAGATACGCCGGGTCGGGTCTGGTTGTTATTAATCTGCCCTTTTCTGGCCCGTTGCTTTGAGAATAAAACTCTAACGTGTTGCCATCGGTATTTTTTTCCTTGGGAATCAGAGTGGCCTCGTTGCTGTCGCCGATGCCTATAATAAATATTTTTACCGCTCTAGAGCGAACATCACCGAATCTTTCATCCATGGCCTCTTTTCTGGTCATGTCTATATATTCCGGTTCAGAGACCTGCTCGCCATCGCTTATTATTATAAGTATTTTTTCCTGGCTGTCTTCGTAAGCAAACAGGTTCAGACCCTGTGTTACCGCATCCCAGATATTAGTTCCATGGCTTTCAAAGATTTTTAAATATTCGCTAGTTGTCAGTCTGAGCTCGTACTCAATAAGACGATAGTCTTTTGTGGGAATAACAACGGCTGGTATGGCTATGTCGGTGAATCTTATGAGTCCGACCTTGTCTTTGGAGCCCTCTATTCTCAACCTTTCAAGCAGTCGGTAGATAACCTCCTTGGCCGCCCCGAGGCGAGAGGGCACTACATCCTCAGCCAGCATGCTAATCGTGCTATCCATCGCAATAACTATTTGTGTTGGCTCATATTCTTTTTCATATTTAGGCTCTTTTATCTTGGGACCAAGCAGCGTCAGCCCCAGTAAAAGAGCTATAAGCGTTGTGATAATGGTTTTAGCGGCAAGTCTTATTGGGCCAGCTATGCCGGTTCTTACCTGCCGCGCCAGTAGCCGTGCCCGCCTATATCCGCCGAATTTTTTATGCATAGCGGCAATCCTGAAAGAATAAAAGACATACAGAATTGACACAGTGGCCACGGCGACCCAAACATACTTAAGATACTGGGCGTAAACGAATATCAGATCGGTAAAATCAGGAATGTTGGCCATGCACGATCCTCCGTCATTTTAAGGTTTTACTGATCCGCTTTTTTGGCTCGGAGGACGAAGGAAGAAAGATGGTCCGCTACTACGACGATGATTGAGCATATTAATCACCGCGACAGCATCTGTCTTTTTTTTGTCATTTTTAAGAAGTTCCAAATTAACTTGAGCGTCAAAGTCGTGTCCGCCGATGCTCTTTGCCATAGAATCTTGCCATTTTTTTTCGGCCGTATTTATATTTCCCTGATAGAGCGCGGTATTCCCTTGCTGATACAGACAGTAAGAAGACAGTTCAGCTGATTCAGCAGTGGCGCACTGTTCAAATGCCGCGTAGGCCTCTTTTAATTTTCCTTGTCCTAAAAGTATTCTGCCGAGCTGATAGTCGAGCTTTTTATCAATTTCCAGTATGTCTAAAGACGAGTAGGTTTTCATCGTTCTATACCAACGGTTATCGCGTAATTCCTTTATAGCCGCCAATGCCAAGCTGAACTCTTTTTTATAAAATTGTTGTTCTGTTCTTTTTATACAAGCGTCAAATTCGGAATAAATATAGCCCTGCAGGCCAGACAAAACAGAGACGGCTAAAAGGATAATCACGGCGATAGTTTTCATTTTTTCTCCTTTTTTCTATAAATTAATGAGTACTTCAACAAAGACCAACAACAGGAAGAAGCCGCAAGCCAGCATAACAAAAAATATATAAGATTCACTGACATCATATTTAACCTCAGGTGTCATCAAATCTTTTTCCAGTCTGCTTATTTCTAAGAAGAATTTTCTGACATCATCATAATTGTTACTGCTAAAATATTCTCCGCCAGTTCTTTTTATCGCTGCAACCAGGGGGCGATGAGCCTCCGCTACATTACTATAATCATTTCCGACTCCGGCTTGAGCAATTAGCCGTGCGGCCGGCAATAATTTTACTATTACGCGGGGCGGTCTGACAGGTGAATGATTGACCCAAAGGCCATCTTCGGCTACGACCTCTTCTTCGGCCTCCGGGGGACTGGGGGCCGTAAGAACTTCTATGTAGTAAACCTTTATACCCAACCTCTCGGCCAACCATATTGATTTAATGGGGTCGAGGCCCGTGTTTGAGTCACCGTCCGAGAATAGAATAATAATTCTATTCTTACTTTTAGCTGGCGGCGTTAGCCTGACCGCTTCCGAAATAATGAAGTCATCCTGAGTCTTGGCTGTGGGACTCGGTGATCCAAGCTCCGGAAGATCCAACGAGTTGGCGGCTGCCCAAAGGCGCCGGATATTGAATTCTATTTCTGAGTTGTCGGATTCTTTTTGAAGGCCGGCATGCCAGTCCATTTCATTGACGGCTAGAACAGAAATAAATATGCCCTCGCCTATGGAGGTGTTGCTGCCGAATATTTGGGAGTACACTTTTGTGGCGGCAACGTTAAAAACCTCTTTGGATAGTGTTGGGCGCTGGATAATACCCGCACCCCAGCCCTCGCCTCCACCGGAAAAAGCGGTCAGCCCAAGCGCGTCAGAATCACTCCTCGTTTCCGAGAACTCTTTCAAAATATCTTTAACAACTATGAGTTTTGTGCGGCCGTCGGCAACGAACTCATCCATACTCCCGGAAACATCTATGCAGGGCACTATAATCTTACCCTCTATGACAACTTCGGTCCTAGTTTGTACAGTAAACGGTGCGGCCAAAGCCAGCAGTAAAAGGATAGCGATCAAAAGGTAGGCCAGCATAGGAGTCGCACTGAGCGCTCTTAAGAATATTCCAGCCTTTTTAACGGCCAGACTACCTGAAAAATAATAACCCCTTCTGCTTGATTTGTTTAACAAAAAAAGGAGGAGGGCAAAAGCGAGTATACCGGCAAGATATTCCGGATTTCTTAGCTCCATGTTCCCTCCTCTGGTTTATTTTTAAAGCCTTCGGTTGCTATTAAGTTTTTAAGTGCTAGTTTAAGCGTCGCAGTATCTTCGGGCGTAATTTTTTCGTCTAAAAACGACTCGGCAGCCGCCAGAGTATCTGAACTTATTCCTATTTTGGCGAACTCTTCAATGGTAAATGACAATGCCAGATTTTTGGGTATCTTGGCGCGTGCGCCCATATAAAGTCTCAACTGATTGATAAACAGCTTGAGATTGTACTGGGTTGGTTCGGCCTCAAAACGTTTAAATGCTTTGCCGGCCAGGATACGTGCAACATAAGTTAATCTATAGATTCTCGCTGTAACTGATTTGTTCAGCTGGGCCAACGACTCACGCAAGCCGGCCTTATATATTTTTCCTATATGCCTCACAAAAAACATCAGAAGCACATATAATATTATGAGCCCGGCCAAAGCCAGTGTCGTGTATGCTACGCGAATTGGCCAAACGCCAAATCGCAGGAATGTCTCTATGTCAGATTTAAGAATATTTTTAGGCGGACGGAAGTCGCTGTCTTCGTTTAGAACGCTATTGGTTCTGATCTTTATGGGCGTAGTAATCAGTTTGGCAACTTCGTTTTTACCCTGCTCAATATAGTAAATATTGAGCTGCGGAATTTCAAATAGCATGGTCTGGCTTACATCATATAGGGCAAGTCGGTAATTATATATGAGCTCTTTGTGAAGACCGCGGTCTAATGCAATTTTTTTATTGGCATCATCTTTATTTATAACGACAAACGGTTTTAGGTCCGGATTATCAAGCTTGGTGGCATCAGTAACGCCATATTTTTTATCAAGCTCGGATGACGCCAGGTCGTTTAACAGCGTCACAGCCCCGGTTTCGTAAAATATATGCAGGGCGTAATTAACATGTTCGCCGATGTTTACAACGTCATGAAATCCGTCACCATTGTTAACCATTGCAAAGATTGTCGTCTTCTCCACTTCAATGGGCGCGAACCGCTCTACCTTACTTATAACAGTAGTTACGAGTGCTTTTTTATCGCCTTCTCCCTGCCATGCAACCTCTGGGTATCTGAAATTCAATGACAAGCCGATTCGATATCTGCCGTATTTGAGCTCGGCAGTCGGCCTCAAAACTTGTGTTATCATAACAAAGTTATAGTCTTTGTCGTCAGGCACTGGGGCCGGATCGGTAATAAATAGCTCCGTGACAGTGAAATCCTTGTTTGTGATATTTTTAAGCTCATCCGCATTAAAATTAGTGCCGACCCGGAACATCAGGATACACCCGATTTCTATGTTCTGGCCCTTAACAAAAACGTTAGATACCACCCGGCATTCCGATTTAATGGGTGGTTTTTCCGTCTGAGCTTCAACCTGCTCTTGTTGGCCGTTTAATCCTGGAAAGATCAATGCGGCCAACAAAATTACAGCTAAGGCCGCGTTGATTTTTTTCATGGTTGCTCCTTCCGTTTTTCGAATAATTCTGCCAAATTTTTAAAGGCCTCGCCTATTTCATGGCCGGTATTTAATTCCAGCCAATCTATACCGGATCTTCTCAGAATAGGTGCTAGTCTGTCAATCAGATTAGCGGCCTTGCGGGCTATGAACTTCTTGCCGGTTTCTGGATCAACTAGTCTGACAAATCCGAATTTAGGCCTGGGTAATTCTATTTCCGCCGGATCGCGCACGAACAATGCAATGACATCGACGCGTTCACTAAGCTGATTAAGCTGAAGTCTAAAACTATTCTCAAATAAAAAGTCGGAAATTATAAAAACAATACCGGGGGTATCAAGGCCGGATTGTCCATTACCATGAGAAAGTCCGGTCAGGGCCGCACTCAAATTTGTAGTGCATGCCCTGGCGGGTAGTTTAAGTAATTCCTGAAGCTGATCCTCGGCAATGGCCTGGGACGCGATAAACCCGCTATCATAGCGAATGCCATCATCAAAGGCGACAAACCGGAAACGGTTGCCTTCTCCTGAGCAGGCAGATGTTAATTGCCTAGTAAACTCAATGAGGTAGGCGTACTTCAATAAGACCGTTCCGAACCTTATAGATCGAGAGGCATCTAAAAGAAAAACAATGTTGGCAGCCTTCTCAACTCTGTGAACGGATACTCTCGGATCGCTATCGTCGCGCTTGGCGGTAGCCAAAAGATCTACTGACCTGGGGTCATCGCCCAGGCGAAACTTTCTTTTTTCTTCAAGATCGTGGCCCCTTGGGTTCATCTGCCAGCTTGAATATTCGCCCGAAAGTAAACCGCTTATTCTTTTGGCTATGGCAAGACGTAGTTTTTCTTCAATCATGTTGTGTCACTCTCGAGTTTACAAAAGGAGTATTTTCTACAATATTAGTTATAACTTGGTCTGTTAGGTCATTGATATGGTTTCCGGGATATCCTAGTTCTTGGGCTTCTGTTTTGCTAACGGGATAACGACCTCTCAAAACCGGCAAAACCCAATTTTTAACATCTGCCTGCGCAGCCTTATCTTTGCCATTAAGAAATGCACTGATGCCCGCTACAATCTTAAGATCTTCGCCCGGACGAACTGACGGTGCCTCTCCTTTGATACCGCCAAGTTTGGCTGGGTGATTGTGGGCATTGATAAGTATGCGCGAGATATAGTCAACAATCACCGAATCATGACTCAGCGGTAAAACATAGGCATTGTAAATAAGATTGCTCCAACGGGCCAACTCTTCAAGATCAAGAATTTTTTTCAATTCTTTGGGCCTTTGGTCGCGAGCAATAATCCGACTTAACTCGTTCTTGTTCGGAAAATCAACGAAGATTTTGAACATAAACCGATCCATCAAGGCTTCTGAGACACGATAAGTTCCATCGGTTTCAATAGGATTTTGAGTAGCAAATAAATGAAAGTGGGGAAGCTCGACTCTCTGGTTTTCAAAAGTAACGGCCGCGTCCTCCATGGGCTCCAGAAGGCCAGATTGTGATTTGGGCGGAATACGATTTAGCTCGTCTGCCAAAAGAATATTGGTAAAAATCGGACCGCGAGCAAACAGTATCTCCTTGATGCTTTTGCCGGTTACTTCATGACTATATAAGAAATCCATCGGCTCGTGATCTGGAGTGCCCTGAACTCTTGAATATGCCAAATCCAATACTTCTGAGAGTTTTTTAACTAGTAGTGTCTTGCCTCTGCCGGGAGCAGCCTCAAATAAGACATGCCCGCGACGGCTGACACCGGCAAGCAAGGCTATTATCAATGCCAAGATCGCATGATCAAGGCCCACCACTTCTTTGTGTACCTCTTCTCCTGCTTTTGTAATTTTTAATCTAAAGTCCTCTGCTTGCTCGTCGGTAAAACCTAGACCTCTTTTTTTTACGATCTGCAGACTCATAAACTCTCCCTTATAGATTTTTAAGGATCATTTTAACTTGACTAACTATAGACCTCAGCTAATTACAATGTCAATTAAGCACGATCTCCGAGACGTGTGGCCGCTTTGACATATATTTGCTGACCGCTTAGTATGGCAGAGGAACATTTACATTTTATGCGAGGAGAAGAGAGATGTTTAAAAATGGGTCTAAACCAGTAATTTTTTTGGGTATCTTCCTAATGAGTGCCGGGGTAGTCTTAGGCCAGCAGAGTTTTGATATTAATCTCGTAAACAGCAACTTTAAAAACATGCTCGGCTTGCGTTTGAATAATTTCCCAAGACCGCAATTTGTTAAACAAACTGCCGCCGCCTTTAATGGCAACCGGCTGGGATTTGAAGTCAAATTCATAACCGCAGAAGACTTTAATGCTAAGTTTGAGGGCAAAGGTGTTGTCGCCAACCCATTTGTAGATAATAAGATTATCTACGTGGTCATGACGGGCGAGGCCCAGAGAAAGGCCTTTGCTTCAATAGACCGCAGCCACGCTGACTATGAAAAAATGCGGAGCGCCATAGATCTAGTACTCATTTTAAACGAATTGATTTTTGAGATGACATCTCCGGCGCAGAGAACGGACATTCTTATGCAGTTGACCCGGATATCAAAATCTACCGAAGACGGCACGGAAAAAACTCCAGCCATACTGGCGACGATTAGGAAACACCTGTCGTCCTATCAGGTGGTAAAATTTTTTCTTGAGGCGAAATCTAGGTACGGCCAAGTTCGCCCGGACGGCTCTATCTTGGACACGCTGCTATTTATATCTGGACACAACGTAAATGAGGCCATTACAGTATTCTTAGAGGAAAGTCTTTTTGGAAAATGAATTATTTTTAAAAGCGGCAGCAGCCGCTTTTTTTTGAATACTTATCATGCTATTCTTGCAGCTTCTATGGGAGAGCTAAAACAAAATATTTTGGCGACCCTGGCCTATTATGACGTTATGGATATGCCGCTAACGGCAGGGGAGGTTTCGTCGTGGCTAATTAATTTTGAGCATTTGGCAGACAACTGTTATAGCGCCGACAACCTGCAGCCGGAGAATCGTCGTGACGATATTAAAAAAGAGCTTGGCCAATTATTTTTAGATGGTTCGATTAATCAAGTAGGGGGGTACTATTTTTTATTTGGCAGAGAGCATCTGGTACCGCTTCGACTTAAGCGTCAGAAAATAGCCAGGCTAAAGTGGCAAAAGGCCAAGCGCGCCATTCGGCATCTTCGCTTCATACCATACGTTTTTGGCGTATTCGCCTCGGGTTCTTTGGCAATAAGCAATACCGACGAATTAAGCGATCTGGACGTACTAATAATAGTCAGACCCAGCCGCATCTGGTTGGCCAGAATTTTTATACTAACCGCGCTGTCATTATTTGGCGTACGTCGCAAAGGTACCGATAAGATCGCGCCGGACAAAATTTGTCCTAACCATTTTATTACAAGAACATCCTTGAATATACCGTTTAAGAGTATCTATACTGCTCAAACTTACTGTAACTTGGTACCAATATATTTAAGAAGTAGTGAAATCATAGAAGAGTTTAAAAGGGCGAATGACTGGGTCATTAAATTTATTTTCAAATGGAATATTCCGGCTGAGCCTATGGTTAAGAGAGGATGGCCGGAAATGCTAGCGGCCGCAGCTGAAACGATATTTAATTCTCGTCTCGGCAATTTTTTTGAGGGTCTGGCGCGTAGAAAGCAGTCTCTCAGAATAAGTCAAAACCCAGTAACCAAGGAGTCTGGGGGTAGGGTGGTTTTTAGTGATGAACAGCTAGAGTTTCATCCACATTCAATCGAAGCGGCCGTTATTAAAAGCTATAACCAGAATTTAAAAAAGTTGGGCATGCCCGAATTTTACGTTGAGCAAGACTCGGGACTTACAAGGTAGCCCTCATTTGAGGATGGTCGAGTTTCATTTTGAATTAAAAAACCGAGTGCCCTCGGTTGCTTAATCTTTTATATCCCAATGCGGTTCTATCGGAGGTCTGGTGCCAAGAGTCAGGCAAACTCCTGAGCAGATCCACCTTCCGTCCTTAAGTTGTCTGCCGGCAGGATGTTCAGGACACTTTGGTCCGAGATCGCTGTGATTTTTACCGCAGGTTTTTATTTTTTTGGAACAAACGTGGCACCTAGCCCACCTTGCATTTGGCTCTACGCATTCTGGCATACCGCCTCCTGTTTTCAAGTAATCAGGGTCGTTGGCAATACTTGGGTTATAAGTTATGACAGGCAGCAAGTCAAGCAGATTTATTATGTTATTATTTTTATTTTGTGTTATTAAGGGAGGGTGTCGCCAAGATTACCTAAAAAAAACATTTCCAAAACCGAGTGGCTTGTCTTTTTAATTATCGCCAGTGCGACCATTTTGAGTTTTACCGCCATCGAAACCGGAGCCCGGACAGACGGCTTGCTACATGTTTATTTTCTCGATGTCGGCCAAGGCGATGCACAATTGATAGAATTCGAGGGTAAGCAGGTGCTAATCGACGGAGGGCCGGATGGCAAGGTCTTGAGCGAGCTCGGCCAAGTAATGCCATTCAACGATCGCTCAATTGACTTGGTAATATTGACTCACCCGGACGCTGATCACATAAATGGACTTATCAAAGTATTGGGCCGCTACGAAGTAGCAAATATTCTTGAGAATTTTTTGGAAAATCACAAGTCGCCGGCCTATCGAGAGTGGAATAAACTTAAAATTGATTCTACCGTGATGCAGGCGGTTAGCGGACAAATTATTGATTTGGGCGGAGGAGCCTATATTAAAGTACTTTATCCAATTGCTGGCTCGTCTCAACAAGCTAAAACTAATAACAATTCTATAATTACCATGCTTGTTTACGGAGATAATGAACTTCTTTTAACTGGAGATACTGAGGCCAGGGTTGAGCGAGAGCTGATCGGCCGTGAGATTAATATCGATGCCGATCTCTTAAAAGTTGCGCATCATGGCTCTAAAACATCAACTACAGATGAATTTCTTGATTCAGTTACGCCGGAGATTGCTTTTATTCAGCTCGGCGAAGACAATAATTACGGCCATCCACACCCAACGATCTTGGAACGGCTTCAAAGTCGTGCTATAAAGTATTATCGAACAGATACTGACGGCATGGTTGAACTGATTCTCGACGGCCAGAATTATAAAATTGTGTCTGACAAATAACACTTTTCAACAGGATGAAAAATTTTGAATTTCCAATTTTTAAGACTCGGACCGGCCAGGGCCGGTTTGCCTTAGAAGACCCGATTGAGAGACATAAATATTTTGAACACAAGGCTGGCCCGGAAATAGAGAAGCTCAAAGATTATTTGCGCACCGGTACATTTGTCGCGATTTTGCTTGGTAAAAAAAACTCCGGCAAAGGAACCTACACTAAGCTTTTTATGGAAGCTGTCGGTGGCGATAGAGTTGCTCATATTTCGATAGGTGACGTAGTCAGGAGCGCCCACAAAGATTTAGAGGATAATGCTAAAAAGGCAGAACTAATAGATTTTTTAAACAAAAAATACAGGGGATTTTTAACGGTTGAAGAGGTGGTCAACGTGATTCTTGGCAGAGACACCAAAACCCTCCTTCCAACAGAAGCGATACTGGCACTTGTTGAGCGGGAGATAGAACGTGTGGGTCGTAAGGCAGTTTTTGTTGATGGTTTTCCGCGTAGCATTGATCAGGTTTCCTATTCATTATATTTGCGTTCAATTATGGGATATCGCGACGATCCTGATTTTTTGGTTTTCATTGACGTGCCTGAGGCCGTTATAGATGAGCGTATAAAGTATCGAGTCATTTGTCCCAAGTGCCAAACCCCCCGTAGCCTTAAATTACTGCGTACTAAAGAAGTCGGATATAACAAAGACACCGGTAAATTTTATTTAATGTGCGACAATGCGGCGTGTGCTAAGGCGATTATGGTGCCAAAAGAAGGGGATGAGTTGGGCATAGAGGCGGTTCGCGACAGGATAGAGGTAGATGATAAGGTAATGAGGACGTTGCTCGATCTTAAGGGAGTGCCTAAAATTCTTTTACGCAATTCCGTTCCTGCAACTTCTGCCAATGAGACAGTAGATGATTATGAGATTACGCCGGCATACAAATACGAGCAGGATTCCGGCGTTGTAAAAATTACAGAAGAGCCCTGGACGGTTAAGGATGAAAATGGAGCCGAGGTTTATAGTCTTTTGCCTGCGGCAGTGGCCGTGTCATTAATAAAACAAATAGCCAAAGTTTTGAACCTGTGATAAGTTAACGACAGAATTTTGATAATTTTGTCAGGGACACGATGACTAATAATAACAATACGCCAGATCCTCGATTACACTTCGTTGTTGCCACTGCGATTATCGTCAAGGACGGGAAGTTTTTGATTGCCAAGAGGGCCGCTCACGAAAAGGCATTCCCGAATAAATGGACCGTGCCCGGCGGCAAATTAGTTCTGCACGAATATAGCAAGCTTCCACACAAGACCGAGTATCCGCAATGGTATAACGTTGTGGATCGGGTTTTAAAAAAAGAGGTGCGCGAGGAGGTTGGGCTTGAGATTGATAAGCCGCAATATCTATGCGATCTGGTTTTTGTAAGACCCGACGGTTATCCGGTGGTTACCCTGTCTTATTGGGCGAACTACAAGTCAGGAGAGGTGAGTCTTTGCAAGGATTTAACCGACCACGCCTGGGTTACGCTTGAAGAGGCCAAAAATTACGATCTAATTGAAGGCGTTTGGGACGAATTTAAAGAAGTAAGCGAGCTATTATGGCCCATTGCTCTTGGAAACTGATAAACCCAAAAAAGCGGCTCTAGCCGTTTTTAGTTTATCAGAACAAATATTGCCAGGGCCATTATAAAAATTTGAGACAGCATGCCAGGCAAAAAGCTGGTATGTTGATGAAAGTGCTTTTCAACTCTGGTAAAAAATCTGGCGAACCTTTTTTTAAATTTCCATTCTAAAAAAACAAATAGATCGGGTAGCCAGCCAAAAACAGCTCCGAGTACCATCGATGATCTTAAATCGAGCGGGTTCGAAAAAATTAAATAAAGAGTAGCCGCTATGCCAAGGGCAGGCTCTAGCGACTTTAAGATAAGATCGCGCTTGTCGGCTCCGCCTAGATGACCTTCAAGATAACCCTTAACCGGCTGAGGGTTGTAGTGGGGGATAGAATCAAAGATATGGTGGAAGGCGTAGCTTAAAAGTATGGCACTCCACCAATTGCCGGTCAGTTTTCCTATTGCCGCTCCGGTTAATAGATGAACGCTTGTAAGCATTGATTACCTTTTTGAGTGCTCACCGCCAGCCAATTCTTCGTAGGTCCTCAGGCTTGAGGCATCCAGTTCGCCAAGAAGATACAGTTTTAACTGCCCGACGCTTATCTGTGCACTGGCCCATAAAGTGATGTTGGCGGGCGCTTCTTTTTTATTCAAAAATTCCCGTAACTCCTCGACCAGTAATCCGCGGGCCTCATCTTCGCGCATGTCGTGGCCCAGCCTTTTTAAAAAATTTTCCCATGCCAAAGCGGTATGCTCAGGATTTATGGCATCAACCTCCTCCACCGTTATTGATTTTTTCTCCGGTTGTTCCTGCATTTTTATTCAACCTTATATACCTCCGTTGTCGGGCCGTGGGGAATCGGCTTCGCCTCTCGCCGTCTTCCGACGGCTCGGGCTAGCCACCTGCTCGCGGTTCGGCTCGTCGAATACTCGCCGAACATCGCTCCGCCGTTCTCATCCCCACGCGAACAAAACAATTTGTTTGCTACGCCCCTCCTTATCAGTCGGGCCGTGGGGAATCGAACCCCAGCTGCAAGACCCCCAGCCTCGCGTACTACCATTATACGACGGCCCGAGAGGTGCGCTCATGGTTATTTGTCGTCACCACTTTCTTTAGTTATCCAATCGCTTTCCTTGAAAAGTTTAAACATCCAAAACTTTGGTTTATTACGTTTGCCATCGGGTGTTATGCCCCATATTTCTTCATTTGAACGCCAGGAGTTATCCAAGCCAATTTCCTTCATTTTTCTAGACAATCTATTCAATTTATCTAAGAATGCATCATGCATTATTTTTTCTCTTTGGTCGGCATTCATGATGGCTGCCTGGAATTTTTTTACATCGTCAAAGTACTCCCGTCTCAATGATGCGCCCTTTAAACCAACGTATGTATTATGATATTCCTTCAGTCCTTCTATCAATTCTTCAAGTAGATCAAGCACTTCTTTCTTTTCGACCGTACCTAAATTATTCCAGCCAGTAGTTATTACTTGAAATATTTTTTTAAAAATGTCATCGCCACCTACTAAGTTGGCATTTTTTTCAAAAATAAGAGCGCCCCTGTGTTCTGATGATGAAAAATCAGGGGATTCGAGGCTAGCCCTTTTTAGATCTTCTAGTCGAATGCTTTTGAAGGGGGCCAATTTTTTTGTTTCTTTGAAGTTGGACAATTTAAACCTTAGCTAGTGTTTTAATACAAGAAGTGCAAATTTTAATTCTTTTGCCGTCTATTTTGGCCCATTGTAGATTGGGATACTTACGCAAGCGATTGACCGGATTATAATGACCACGCAAAAGCTTGCGCTTATTTACCATCACAGGTTTTTTACCGCAACGAGGACATCTAGTCACCTTATGGAAGATTCAGATTTGGCGAGGCGTCAGCTATGGGCTGAGACGACGGCAAGTTGAAATCATTGTTTGATTTACAGATTAACAAAAAAATGATAAGTTGGCAATAACTTATGGTATTCGGACTGTTTTTATATCTCATAATCATTATATCGGCTGTTTTTCACGAATTCATGCATGGGTATGCCGCAGATTATCTCGGAGACCCAACCGCTAAAAGCTTAGGACGGCTGACCCTTAATCCACTCAAACACATGGAATTTTTCGGCACATTTTTATTGCCGCTAACACTAATCCTGATGGGTGGAGGTTTTCTCGGCTGGGCCAAGCCAGTACCCTATAATCCGGCGAACTTAAGTGATAAAAAATTCGGATCCACTAAAGTTGCTTTTGCCGGTCCGGCGGCCAATTTTTTAATAGCGATAGTTTTTGGGCTGGCCCTTCGTTTTATCGGTACACAGAACATTCTTGCTCTTGCCTTTTCCTGGGTAGCCTACATTAACTTATGGCTGGGATTTTTCAATCTCATTCCTGTGCCGCCGTTAGACGGATCCAAGCTGATGATGGATTTGTTTCCCCGTTCCAACATTTTTCAATCACGCATGATGTTTGGTGGTATTTTCCTGGCCCTGATTATAGCGATATTCGTTATGCCCTACATTGCGGGCGGAATTTATTGGCTTATCGCCGGCAGTAATTTTATAGCGATCAGATTTTAAATGGCGTCGAGCGGCTTGATTAATTTATGGTTTCGCGCTATCCTAGAATGGCGACATTGATTACGAGTGCTTACGGATTATTCGCATGTACTCGGGTATTTGTGTCGCGTTTGTTTACATTGCCAACAATCAATCAATTATTAAAAAGACCACGAAGTAAAGCTAGAGCGAAAACCAGGTCGCCGGCTTTGGCCTTGGGTTTTAATACTGTTCGAAATAAGCCCATATTTTACTCTGCCCCGTTTAAAAGGGGCGTTGCAATAAAGGTTGGCACTATGACACCGAAAAAGCCCAACTCAGCTCTTCGCAAGTTCGCGCGCGTTAGACTAACTAATGGTATGGAGGTTACCGCATATATCCCGGGAGAAGGGCACAATCTACAAGAGCACTCGGTGGTTACGTTACGCGGCGGCAGAGTCAAGGATTTACCCGGAGTGCAATACCATATTGTAAGGGGAAGGCTGGACACCTCCGGAGTGGAAAAACGACGCAGAAGCAGAAGCAAGTATGGAGCAAAGCGTCCCAAGTAAAACAAATAAAATATGAGGAAACCGTTAAAGAAAAAAATAATACTCGAGCCTGATTACAAATACTCGTCACTTCTGGTGGCTAAGTTTATCAACAAGATAATGCAGGAGGGCAAGAAGTCCATAGCCGAAAAAATTGTCTATGGTGCCATGGAGCGGGCAGAGAAGGAAATAAAAAAACCAGCGCTCGAAACCCTCGATTTGGCGTTGAATAACGCCGGCCCGCAGCTTGAACTCAAGTCTCGAAGAATCGGTGGGGCTAATTATCAGGTGCCTTACGAAGTCAGGGGAGAACGCAAGATGGCCTTGGCAATCCGTTGGATTATAGATGCTTCGCGCAGTCAGAAGGGTAAGCCGATGCAGGAAAAGCTCGCCCAAGAGCTAATCAATGCCTGCAATAACACCGGCATAGCCATTAAAAAGAAAATGGACACACATCGCATGGCTGAGGCCAACAAGGCCTTTGCTCACTTCGCCTGGTAATTTAAACCCATGATTATTAAATTTCTTAAACTACTATAACTACCAGACCGCCAAAAAATCAATCAATCTTCAATTGACCCTGACCGATTTAATTGCTAGGCTAAAAATTAATGGCAAAACGCATTTCTCAAAAAATCTATCAATATACTGCAATATTTGAACCAGACGTAAGGTCTGGGGGTTTTACAGTAACTATTCCGTCTCTTCCTGGTTGTATATCTGAAGGAGACACGTTTGAGGAAGCGGCCGATAATATTAAGGAGGCCGCCGGTTTGTATTTGGAAGTTATTAAAGAACAAAAAGCTGACATACCGGAAGAAGAGCGCGGGGTGGTAGTAGCTCCAATCCAGATAAGAGTTTAGGAATGCCGAAATTACCAATTCTAAAACCGAGGAAAGTAAGCAAGGCTCTAGAAAGAGCCGGTTTTATTCTCGCGAGACAAAAAGGCAGCCACCGCATTTATATTAAGGATCGCCTTGGAGTGATGATCCCTTACCACAACAAAGATTTGAAACCGAAAACATTAAAACATATTATAAAACAATCGGGCTTAGAAATCGAAGAATTTATAAAATTACTTTAAGATGGCTGATTATCCAATTGAAAAAATTAGAAACATCGGCATTATTGCGCATATTGACGCCGGTAAAACCACCACTTCCGAAAGAGTGCTGTTTTATACTGGCCTTTCCCACAAAATAGGCGAGGTGCACGAAGGAGAGGCAATAATGGACTGGATGGAGCAGGAGCGTGAGCGAGGCATTACCATTACTGCCGCCGCGGTTACGGCTTATTGGCACAAGGTAGGCCAGGCCAAAATCAAGGAGAACGAATATCGCTTCAATATCATAGACACTCCTGGGCACATAGACTTCACTGTTGAAGTTAAGCGCTCCCTTCGCGTGCTTGATGGTGCATGCGTAATATTTGACGGCGTTGCCGGCGTGGAGCCGCAGTCAGAAACTAACTGGCGCTACGCTGACGACTACAAGGTGCCCAGGATTTGTTTTATTAATAAACTTGACCGTCTGGGTGCCTCATTTGAACGTTCGTACAGATCAATTTTGGAGCGCCTGACTCCCAATGCCATTAAAATGCAACTGCCCGATGGCGAAGAAGACCAGTTCCATGGCATGGCCAATCTTCTTGAAATGAAATATTACAAATTTGAAGGCGAGCACGGAGAAAATGTTATTGAGACAGATTTTCCATCTGACGATTTGCGGAAACGTGCAGGAACGGCCAGGGCAGAGCTTATTGAAAAGATTGTTGAGCATGACGATGGGGCTATGCAGGAATATTTGGATGGCAAAGAGCCTTCCATTGATAAGCTTCGCCAAGTCTTAAGAAAAGCAACGCTGGAAAACAAACTTGTTCCTGTTTTTTGCGGTTCGGCACTAAAGAATAAGGGGGTTCAATTCATGCTCGACGGTGTGGTTGATTACTTGCCCTCTCCGGCCGATAGAACGGCGTTTAGGGGTATTGATCCTAAGACCGGAGAAGAAATGGCCAGACACTCAGACGAGAATGAGCCCTTTTCAGCGCTGGCATTCAAGGTGGCCACTGATCCGTTTGTTGGCCAATTGATTTTCTTTCGCGTTTATTCCGGTAAAATTGCGGCCGGGTCTTATGTATTCAATAGCACCACCGGCCAGCAAGAAAGAATTGGTCGTTTATTACGAATGCGTGCCAATGATCGAGAAGAAATCAAAGAAGTTTATGCTGGCGGTATAGCCGCCGCCGTGGGATTAAAAGGCACCAAAACCGGAGATACGCTTTGCGATCAGGCCAGTCAAATAATACTCGAGAAAATAGTTTTTCCGGAGCCGGTCATATCTCTTCGCATAGAACCGAAAACAAAGGCCGACCAGGAAAAAATGGGCCTTGCCCTCAAGAAATTATCAGACGAGGATCCAACTTTCAGGATTAAAACCGATGAAGAAACCGCTGAAACCATAATTTCCGGAATGGGCGAATTGCATTTGGATATTATTGTTGACCGCATGAAGCGTGAGTTTGGCGTTGGCGCCAATGTCGGCAGGCCGCAGGTGGCTTATAAGGAAACCGTCAAAGAAACCGCCCAAGCAGAAGGCAAGTACATCAAGCAATCGGGTGGACGAGGTCAGTACGGTCATGTTTGGCTGCGCGTTGAGCCGCAGGAGCGTGGCAAGGGTTTTGAATTTATTGATGAAATAAAAAGCGGTGCGATTCCGCGTGAATTTATTCCTGCGGCTGAAAAAGGAATTAATGAAGCTTTGGACAGAGGCGTAATAGCCGGCTATCCGCTGGTAGATCTCAAGGTGGCTCTCTATGACGGCAGTTATCATGATGTCGATTCTTCGGAAATGGCTTTTAAGATTGCTGCCGGCATGGCCTTGCAGGAATGTGTCAGACGAGCTAAGCCGGTTATTCTCGAACCAATAATGAAGGTCGAGGTCATTGTGCCGGAAAATTTCCTTGGTGAAGCTACGGGTGACCTGAGCTCGCGCCGAGGACGCATAGAACAGATGTCCGACCGCTCGCCGCTTAATCTCAAGGTAATTGATGCCAAAGTCCCGCTCTCAGAAATGTTCGGTTATGCCACTACCATACGCTCTCTAACCCAAGGCAGGGGAACATATAATATGGAGTTCTCTCATTACGAAGAGGTGCCAAATAATGTCGCGCAGACAATCATCGAAGGCAAAAAATAGTTGACGAGCATAGGCGATTGAGTAATGCAGATTACTAAATACTGAACGAAGCAGCGTGAATGTGCAGGCCGAACGTATAGCTCCGCCCCTCATCGCAAAAGTTTCGCTCGCCATATTACCTTTTGAGAACTTCGCCTCGCCCCAGCGGGCTCGGCTCATCTTTTTACGTAACCGCCATTTGTCAAGATGTTCGCTACGCTCAATCTATGACAAAACCATGCTGGCGGTTACTTCAGAAGTCTCAAAAGGTAATATGGCCTCGCTTTTCAACTTTTACAATGTCCGACAAAAAGTGCTTCGCTTCGTTTGTCCCAAATTTTTAATTCTTCCGCAAATTATGATCGAAAAGTGGAAAGAAAAAAGTAAGTGGCGCAAGAGAAGAAATAAGTTACTAGACACGGTCCAACTGCCAGAAAGGGGTCGAGTATTAGATTTATCCTGCGGCGATGGTCAGTTTTTAGAGTTAGTACATCTATCCAGACCAATTCTTGGATTAGTAGGGGTAGATATATCCGAAGAGAAAATTAAAGATGCGCAGAAAGAATACGGCTGGGGTTCCTTTGCTGTTAAAAATGCGGGCTCCTTGAGTTTCCCTAATAAAAGTTTTGATACAATATTTTGCAACATGTCCTTGCACCACTACGATGAGCCCATAAAAATGCTTAGCGAGGCAGGAAGGGTGCTAAAAGAAAATGGCAATATGTACATAATGGACCTTTTCCCTAAAAACAAAATTTCTCAGGCTGTTTACAATTTAAGAGGTTGCAATGATGATTGTCATTTCGAAAAATATTATACACTGCAAGAATTTAAAAAAACAATAAGCGTCGCTAATCTAAAAATGAATAAAGCGGTTTTGTTGTCGCTGCTCCCTAGACTGATGCTTCTGGAACTGAAACTTAATTTAGCCAGTTGACTTTGCTACCACTATTTTGCTATACTTAAGGGAGTGTAGGTGTGTGTTCTCGGTAGTAGCCATTAGAGCTGTAGGGTAACCGTAAGCTTAGGCTCTCTGGAATAGGTCTTCCTACAGTTAAAATAGTGTGAATCAGCCTATTTTCGCATCAAGCTCAGCTTGACGCAATCTTTTGTTGACTCGCACAATGTAAATGGCTAATAAGCTATATGTAGGCAGTTTGTCCTACAACACGACTGATGATCAGTTGAAGCAGCACTTTTCCCAAGCTGGAAATGTGACTTCCGCGACTGTCATCACTGACAAGATGTCCGGTCGTTCCAAGGGTTTCGGATTCGTTGAAATGGCAACGGACGAAGAGGCCGCGAAGGCTGTTGAAATGTTCAACGGTCAGGAATTAGACGGCAGGCAGATTGTTGTAAATGAAGCCCGACCGATGCAGCCACGCGCTCCGCGCACTGGCGGTTTCGGTGGCGGCGGTGGCGGTGGCCGAGGCGGTTTCGGCGGTGGCCGAGGCGGTTTCGGCGGGGGACGCGATTACTAATCGCTAAGCCCCAAACTAAAAACCCCTTTAGGGGTTTTTAGTTTGGTAAAGATTCATTTTATGGGCGGACAGACAAGCGGAGAGACAGAAGTCGCATCGGTTTGTAAATGATCAGCCGGAAAAGGGGTTTTGTCCAAAAAGGCGTCAATTATTTTCCCGACTTGCTGTCTGATTATTCCAGAATTTTTTTGATTTGTAGTCGCTATTTCATCCACTAGATTTTTAGATTTAGATATTAAATCATTGCTGTTATTTGATTTGCCGTCAGAGGAATTCAACGCATCGTCTAATTCATTAAGGTTGGCCTTTAATTCGCCTAGTAACCGCGCTTCTTTCGACGCCGGGTTAACCACCTCAACAACCTTTTGCTTCCAAGACGGAACTTGGTTTATCACAAAACCACCAGTAACGGCTATAAGCAAAAAGGATGAAATGATTTTTATCATGTGCTCATAATTATTATAGCATGGTCAAAATAAAAGCCCGCTATTTACGCGGGCCCGGCCTATTCTGGATATGCAGTCTAACAAGGAAAAGATTATCTTTAACGGCCCTATTGTCTGGAAAGCGTGAGCTCAACTCTTCAAGAACCGGTAACGCCTTGTCATCCATTCGTCCTGCCTGCCTAACAAGAATGTCCTGATAAATGAATTTTTTATCCCACATTACGTCTTTAGTCCAATAATAATCAGGATTGCAGACCATAGACTCATCTAGCCATTTAAAAACCTGGCCCTGATCGTACTTATGACCGACAGCATCAAAAGCATACGATTTAAGCCTTATGGTAAGATTATTGAGGATACTTTCGTTGGCTGCCAGAATAAGATTGTGCATGGTCAACGCAAGAAATGTCTTTGCTGAACAGAGCTCAGGGTCAAGTGCCATGCTTTTTTTCAGCAGCTCCAAGCCCTCAGCAGTTTTTCCGTCAGCTTCTACATAAGAGCCGACTCCGTTTTCAAACTTGGCTATGAAACCGCCGGTTCTCGCCAACAGCATTCCTCTAAGAAAAAGGTTCTTAGAATCATTCGGTCTGAGTACCAAGACCTCTTGCGTTAATGACAGGCCGGTATTAATTTCATTATAAAATTGTTTGGCTAAACCTTGATTTTCCTGACCGCTATAACTGATTCTTTTGTTCGGCGCCTGACCCCTAGATGCTGATTTTTCTAATTCTTTCCAAAGAATTTCAGCCAGCAATTCTCTAAAAAAAGGTTCACGCGGATGATCGTTCTTCAACTCTTGAGCCAAGCCCTTAGCTTCTTGTATCCTGCCATCATAGTAATGCGTCAAAATTTCATCGACTTCTTTGCCAATGTTGATTTCGTCTATTTGTCCCAAGGAAATGACCGGCCGCACAATAAAGAGCCACAAACAAAAGAGGATAATCTTTGCCATTATGTTACCATGGAGATTTAAATGAACTTATCACAGTATTTCCTAAAAATTATCTAAAGTCAATTTGTGCTTGCGCTAAATTTCTGTGGATTTTACAAAAATATACATTCGGACTATACTGGTTTTATGATCAATCAGGTTGAAATTTTTTCTACTCCCTGGTGTGCCTACTGCAAGATGGCGAAGGAATACTTCAAAAAAAATAATATAGCCTATGCCGAGTATGACGTAGCCAGTGATATGGCCAAACGCAAGGAGATGCTTGAAAAGACGCAGCAAATGGGCGTTCCTGTCATTATTATCAACGGTAAGATCATAATCGGCTTTGATCGCGGGAAAATTAATCAGTTATTAGGAATTAACTAAGTCGCTCAACCACAAGCTGTTGGCCATCGCCTTCTATCACAATTCGAATCCCCAGCGAGGATTCAGCATTCCGTCAAAAGCGCGGATTCATTTCGCAGCGAATAAAATTATACTGCTTAATGACCATGCAATCCGCTCTTTTGACGGTGCTATAAGGCGATGGCCGACAGCTTGCTAAATTTAACAGCTAAAACTATGCCCTACGAACTAAAACCATTGCCGTTCGACAAGGACCTTGACGGCATTTCCAAAAATACCAACGCTATACATCATGGCAAGCTCTATAAGGGCTACGTTGATAAGGCCAATGAAGTGGGGGAGGAACTGGGCAAGCTAAGAAGCGAAATTGTTGCCGATACCGCCCCTGGCGGCAATACCAGCTACAGCAAGTTGCGCGCTCTAAAGCTGGGCGAGACGTTTGCCGTTAATGGCATCTACCTGCACGAATGGTTTTTCGGTGCATTGGGTGGTGATGGCGATTACACCAAAGCTCCTGAACTGTCAGCGGCAATATCAGAAAAATTTGGCTCGGTTGAGAATTTTCAGAAATACTTCGGAGAGTGTGCCATGGCCGCGCGCGGCTGGGCCTTACTTGTCTGGGATTTACACGAAAAAAAACTCAAACAATATAACGGTGATATGCACGACCATGCCGTTTGGGGCTGTATTCCAATCATTGCCCTCGACGTCTATGAGCACGCCTACTTCATAGATCACGGTTCTGATCGCAAGACATACATTGCGGTATATTGGAAGAACTTGAATTGGGAAGTGCTTGAGAAAATGTTTAAAAAAGCTAGTAAAACAGAACTTTAGATTTTAAAACAGAATAGTTATAGCCAGGTCTTTGACCAGACCCGAATATTGTAGCTAGCGTCACTAAGAGGCAAACCATAGGTGAGCGGCGCGAAGAAGATAAATGCGGTAACACTGCCAACCAAGAGAGCAATAAATGCCCTTTTTTTGTTTTTGTTTTCCGTTTTATCCAACAAATATACCAGAGCAATTACGGCAAAAACCAGGCCGATCATATAATGATACAGGAACATCGCTCTTGAGATGCCGATAAACGGCAGCATATTCAGCAGATAGGCTCCAATCAACAATCCGGGAACTAATTTAGGTCGAATCCGCTTACAAAGGCTAACAAAAACACTCAACAATAAATACATCATCGCTACCGTTGATCCCCACCAGATTACCGGATTGCCCAGAAAGTAAATGCGCGACTGGCTTTGCGGCGAGCTTGCCTGCCCTGAGCCTGCCTGCAGTGAGCCCGTCGAATCTGTCGAAGGGGCAGAAGAGTTCCAATAATAAATCGGCCTAATCATAAACGGCCAGGTGTACCACTTGCTGGAATATGGATGGGTGGCAGTTAGTGTCGCATTGGATTTGTACATCTGCACATTCAACTCTTTGAATTTTTCGAATATATTAAGTGGGTGAATTCCGGCATTAGCGTTATCTGCGCTGCCGGCAAGCGTTTTGCGGAATTCAGGCGTCATAAAAGCATCTCCGGGACCGGATTTATTTAAAAGTGAAAAATGTATGGCAAAAACGGAAAAGTAAATTATAAACGGTAAAACCAGAAGAAAAACCGTATCCCTGATTAGTCCGCCAAATTTTCTCGAAGACTCGAACCAATTAATCAGATATAAAATTCCGATTATCGCCAAAAAGGTCAGTCCGGTCCACTTGACTGAGGCGGCAAGTCCGGCAAAAACCCCGGCAGTCAGCAAATTTGTAGTTGTCTTGCCGCCATTTGATTTTAAATAAAATAATAAGGCCAGGAAGCCGAAAAGCAGAAGAAAGGCATCCAGCAACATGATACGCGATTGGACAATAAGCGCGTTTTCA
>Ga0209541_10004886_pt1 | contig 23616 bp, 19 predicted proteins | sample RifCSPlowO2_01_FD_184027 | JGI IMG/M metagenome (GOLD analysis project Ga0209541, IMG submission 184027) | Groundwater microbial communities from Rifle, Colorado - Rifle CSP2_plank lowO2_0.1 (SPAdes) (version 2) | ecosystem: Environmental > Aquatic > Deep subsurface > Groundwater | place... | reverse complement strand
TGGAAATACAGATACAATCAACGCCTTCATCCACGCCTCAACAACTATTCCAAAGACATACACGGCAAATGTTTTCACCGCTCTCCAATCCTTCAACTACTCATCCACAACCGCGTACGCATCATTCAACTACGCTTCAACAACCAATCTCATCGTTAACGGAAGTTCATTCAACAATCTACTCGGTTCAGGTCTAACCAACTCCGGTGGCGCTTTGACAGTAGACGACGTCGGCCCAACACAACTGGCATCATCCGACTTCGGTGACTTCACATGTAACGGTACAACATGTTCACTAGATACGACTTACGCAACACTTGTGGCCAACACATTCACAGGACTGCAGACAATGGCGTATTCGTCGTCGACTGCATATTCGTCGTTCTTAACTTCCTCATCTACCAATGCATCTATCGGCCTCCTAACTCTATCTACCACAACAGCCGGCTCACTCTTCGTGAATAGCAGTGGTGTTGTTTATTCAGGAACGGCAGCTGCGGCCTCTATCGCTATAGGTTCATCCATTACTGACGCCACAGCCGGATCGGTATTGTTCAACGGTTCAGGTGGTCTCGCTCAAGACAACGCTAACTTCTTCTGGAAGCAGAGCGGACCTGCTCTTGGTCTTGGCACAACAACTCCATATTATATGTTAACTTTAGCAAGTAGCACTGCTCCTCAGTTGTCTCTTTCGGAAGGAGGAGGTCTTGCCCAATGGACATTTAGAAATGCAGGCGGAAACTTCTACCTCGGCACCTCGACCGTTGCCGGAAATGCCACAACATCAACATCTGCATTAACCATAATCGGAAGTAGTGGAAATTTTGGTATTGGAACGACGAGTCCCTCAACGAACTTTAGTGTTGCTCAGGATTCTAGTTTCGGGACATACATTCAGTCTTATAGTGGAGCGACGAGAATCGATACAGTAGGATTATTTGAATCCAGTGTAACGACTAAATCTACAAATGTAGTAGTGGCTCCTTTAGTCGCCAGTTTAGAGGTATCACTTAGTGGATCACCGAGCGCCTATATACCAACAGCATTAAATGGTGTTGCTCTGATAAAATCTAGTGACTCGGCGACTTATTCAGCGGGGTCGTTTCTCGCTGGCGGTTCTTATTCCTCAAGGTATGAAGGAACAGGTAGTATACCTTCTGTATATGGAATACGAGTTTCTACGGATAGAGGTGGTACTGGTGCTGTGACAAATATGGTTGGTGTGGATGTGTATAGCAGTCAAGGTTCTGGTGCAACAAGCGGTACAGTATCGGCACTGACCATGACTAGGCTTAATCGTCCAACCGGGACGGCTGGCATGACATATACAAATATATATGGCGCATATATAGATAACATGACACCGGTAGCAGGGACATTTACCAATAAACCTTTTGGTATATATCAAGTTGGGGCTGACAACCACAACTATTTTGCCGGCAACGTCGGTATAAGTACGACCACTCCATATTATAGCCTGACTATTTCTTCAAGCACGGCACCACAACTCGCTCTTTCTGCTGGGATAGGGTATGCTCAGTGGGCTTTCCGAAACGCCGGAGGAAACTTCTATCTTGGAACTACAACAGTCGCCGGCCTAGCGACGACTTCAACATCAGCCCTAACTATAAATGGAACAACGGGGGCAATTTCAGTAGCAACATCTACAGCGGGTTGTCTCAGTACAGATACATCAGGTCTTATTTACTCAGCGACTTGTAGTGGTTCAAGCCCATCGATTGGAGGCACTCTAACATCCGCAACGGCAGGTTCGGTGCTCTTTGCGGGATCAGAAACTTTTGCCCAAGATAACGCCAACTTCTTTTTCGACAATTCAAACAATAGACTAGGTCTCGGAACGACTACACCAGGGGCGACACTTCATTCATTGGCCACCACAGAACAACTAAGACTAGGTTATGATAAAGACTTTTACTCCTCTTTTACCGTTAGTTCTGCAGGAAACTTAACTATTGCCGCAACGGGTACGGCCCCAACGCTATATTTAAAACCAGACCTAACTTATACTGATAGCCTTGTTCAGTTACAGACCGGAAACAATGTCCTTTTTGGAACAGAACAGAATCAGATGGTTCTAGGGCTAAATTCTAGAACAGATTCTATAACAGAATATTACAATCCTATCGTTCGATTCAATGCAAGTAACCGATGGGCTACTAGTAGTCCGATAAAGGGTATGTATGAACTCGGAGTAGAGGGTAATTATGCTTATGACGGTACCGATGCTGTACACCGCCTCTATCTTTACGATAACCTTAACAATCAGACAGTATTTTTCATTGACGATGAAACTCCGGATACTTTTATCTTCCCTTCACCGATAAGTGTCTTAATAAACCAAAGTTTGACCATTGGGACATCTATGATCTCACCGTTTATTTTTGGAGGAAGTGCCGTCGGCTCGTCGTTGTCTCTAAATTCCACATCAGGCGCCGGAACTACGGATTATATAAAATTTGGTGTAGGAAATGCGGGAGGAACAGAGGCAATGAGAATAGTAAACTCTGGTGCTATTGGTGTAGGTACAACAACCCCATACTATAGTCTAACCGTTGCCTCAACCACAGGTTCTCAGCTTGCTCTATCTGATACAACAGGTATTGCTCAATGGACGTTTAGAAACGCTGGAGGGAACTTCTATCTCTCTACTTCTACTGTTGCAGGCAACGCTACAACATCAATTTCAGCTCTAGAAATAGCAGGAAGTGGCTTCGGAACGACAACTCTCCGTGGTCTCAATATTTCTGGTCAAGCCACCTCAACATCGAACGTGGGTATGAACATTACTGCCGGTTGTTACGCGATTAATAAAGTTTGTATAGGTGGGGGAGGAGGCGGTGGTATAGATGGTGTAACGGTAACAGTTTTTGACCGTGGTCAGACCGGTACCGACTGGACCAAATCCACCTATTCAGGTCTGGACTTTACGGAAGTGATAGTAACTGCCGGTGGAGGTGGTGGAGGCGGAGCTAACGGTGACGGAAACAACGAATCTGTCGCCGGTGGTGGAGGTGCCGGTGGTACATCCATATCAATGATAGCTGAAGGAAGTTTAAATACTACAGAAACTGTAACCGTTGGTGCCGGTGGTGCCGGTGGTAATGGTGACGGAACTGATGGGGTTGCCGGCGGAAACTCTTCCTTTGGTTCACTAACTACAGCGGTTGGTGGAGCCTTGGGTACTGGAGATACCGGAGCCGGTACTTGTACTTCACCTGGCAATTCTGGTAGCGGTGCGGCAACTACGACCGCAGTCGGCGACATCAAATTGGCCGGTGGTGATGGTGGCGCCTTATCTTGTCTCGGGGAAGTAGCAGCCGGAGGAGACGGTGGTTCAAGCTATTGGGGTGGTGGCGGAGAAGGCGGTTCAGCAATAGCCGCCGGTGCCTCTCCTGGTGGAAACGCATTTGCTTATGGAGCTGGCGGAGGAGGCGCTGCAAACGTTGACACGAACAGTACAGCCGCTACCGGTGGTAAGGGTGGCGATGGAGTAGTTGTCACTATGAACTACAAGTCCAGTAGCGGTGACTTGGCGGAGTGGTATGAGACCCATGAGGATGTAGAAGCCGGTGATGTAGTGGCGATCAGCGATGAATCATACGACTATGATTCGAGACTTGGTCTACAGAAGTCTTCGGTACTTAAAAAGGCGTCATCCGATAGTTCCGTGGTTGGAGTGATCTCTTCCTCTCCGTACCTCACAGTTGGAGGTGATATTTTAGGAAAGGCAAAACACCCGCGACAGGTGGCTTTGGCTGGACGCGTGCCGGTCAAGTTCTCGGGAGAAAACGGTTCGGTTAAAGCCGGCGATAATCTGACCGCTTCATCCATACCGGGAGTCGCCATGCGTTCGACCAAGGCCGGTGTGGTGATAGGTAAGGCGCTTGAAGACGTGGAATGTAAAGAAGGTGAAGTTTGCAAAGTATTGATTATGGTTCACACGACCTATTCAACCGGCGCGTTGCTAAAAGTTGCTTATAGAGATCACGGAATATTATTTGACGCGATCGAAGGGGATACAAACATTGAACGTGATGTCGCTCGGGCTATCCTGGCTCAAATGCTTCAAGAAAAGACAAACATAACGGCTACTTCTACTACTTCAGAAATATTTACCGACCGTGTGGTGGCCGGACTGGAAATTATTTCACCTCGTGTACTGACAGATGTGCTCGTCGCTAACACGATTGAAGCAGTAGAAAAAGATGTTGACATCAGGGTAGTCGAGGGAGGCAAGTTTGTTATAAAGAAAGCCTCTCCGGAAGGTGTATCAACTACATTCGGTGATGTTTCTAATGATTCGGATATATCCATTGTCAGTATAGATGATTTGGGTAATGCGCTATTCTCCGGTTCTTTGTCCGCGATGAATTTGGAAATAGGATCACCAGATAAACGGGGAGGTATTACCATGTATGATACAGAGACTGGAGAGCCGTATTGTACAAGGGTTACATTGGGCACTCTGAAAACCACGCCGGGCAAGTGTACGTTGGGTTCTTCAAACCCGTTACTTCAAAATGACCCGTCGTCTGATGGACAAAATAATGATCTGTCGACTGACGGATCTCCCGTCATAACCATAAACGGCGATAACCCGGCATACATAAATATTGGAGACGCATATTCCGATCTAGGAGCCACAGTGACGGATGATAAAGATAATAACCTTGGTGTTCACGTCTTCTTTAACGGTGAAGAAGTACAAAATATAACACTGGATACCGGTACCAGTACGACATATAATATTGTCTACAAAGCAACCGATTCCGATGGGAATACGGGGGAAGCTACGAGGGTTGTCGTAATCGGCCAACAACAAAGCATAACGGATTCCGGAAGTATCAGTGAAGATTCGTCGCTTACAACGACCTCAACATCAACAGATTCCGTATCGACGTCGACATCGGAGCCATTAATCACAGAAGTAGCGACTACCACTTCGAACACAGATACCATATCTCCGGAAACAGTGGAGCTGTTGACTGTAGAAGTAGCAACTACCACTCCGAACACGGACACCACGGGCGGTGAATGATAAATAGTAAATTATGATAAAGTTTTTTTCTAACAAATACATCTTAATCATATTTGTCGGCGTACTCTCTTTATTTGCGGGTGTCTTTATGGAGAAATATTTTTTTAAAGGTACTCCGTGTCGGAGTGATTTTGTGTTCATTAATCCATTGATACGGTGTTCAAAAATATATTCAATAAGCAAACAAGAGTATGTAAGTGCCAAATCCCAAATAACCGGTTATCTGGAAAAAGAAAAAACGGACGGGAAGTTGGCAAGATTCTCCGTTTATTTCAGAGATTTGGATAACGGTCCGACCTTCGGGATAAATGAAGACGACAGTTTTGTACCGGCAAGTCTGCTGAAGCTTCCTCTTGCCATAACATATTTTGGATTAGCTGAAGGAAACCCCGGTCTGTTTGGAGAAAAGTTAAGTTTCAATTGGAAAGACGAGACTAATCTTGATCCATATTATGAATCGTCACACCGGATGAATCCTAACACCAACTATACGATCGAAGAACTGGTGTTCAGAATGCTTACCTATTCGGACAACGTTGCTTATTACGGTTTGCTCGGCCACCTAAAAGACATAAATCCAAACAAAGACCTATTGCTCCAGACTTTCAGGGAACTTGGCATTATAGACCCAAAGGAATTTTCGGATGAGACTATCTATACAAAACAATATGCTTCAATACTGCGCGGGTTGTATAATGCATCGTATCTTTCCAAAGAGTCTTCCGAAAAAATCCTTAGCATCCTGTCTCAGGGCGATTTCAATCAGGGCATCGTTTCCGGCGTCAAAGACGGGACAATTGTCTCGCATAAGTTTGGAGAAAGGAGTTTCTCCGCCACCGGTCAGTTGAAAGAACTTCATGATTGCGGAGTGGTTTATTACCCGAACAACCCCTACCTGTTATGCGTTATGACCGAGGGTTTTGATTTTTCCGCGTTATCCGATGTAATAAAGACGGTATCAAAGATGGTGTATGACGAAGTTGATTCCAGGAAAATAAACTAGTATGATTGAGTTATACTCTTATGCATAGATTGAAATCAAATAAAATTTTAGTGGTACTCGGGATAGCACTGGTGTTGTTAATCGGGACGGTCGCCGTCTTCTATGTAAAATTAAAAAAATTGGAGTCGGGACAAAACTCTTCGGTCAATACGCAGGCTGAAATCGGTAACGTAATAGAGAAGGTCGGGAGACATATTCTATTGCCCAAAGGCGAAGTTCCGACTATTGCCACAATCACAAATCTTGAGGACTTGAAGGGTCAACCGTTTTTTGCCAATGCCCAGATCGGTTATAAGGTACTAATCTATACTCAAGCTAAGAAAGTAATGCTCTATGATCCAAACAAGGATATTTTGGTCGAGGTAGCTCCGCTCAATATAAGCAGTCAATAGTGTAATCTTATCCAAAAAGATTTACCAGAGTCGGTAGGTCTGGCTGTCTAGTTGGCATCGTGGGCATACTTCATACTCTAGAATATATCATTTAGAAAAGATATAATTATATTATGAAACATCGGTTTTTTGATACATTCCACCCTGGCTTGTTACTTGTTGTTTTTTTATTTTCTTTTACGCATGTATTTGCGGATGAATTCACTTCCTCTTCTTTCCGAGTACTCGACCCGGTCATGGCTCCGTCCGGGTTTTCCACCTCCACCGGTTTTCAGTTGTGGAGCACCATATCGGAAATAGCCGTCGGTACCAGCAGTATAACTTCGTTTCAGTTGGGAGGTGGATTCCTCCGATATCCTTTCGCTTCAACACCAGTCGTTTCCGCTACCGCAGGCAACGCTCAAGTTGCTTTGTCTTGGACGGCTTCGACAGGGTATCTTGGTTGGACTGCCACCGGCTACTCCGTCGGACAATCAACCACATCCGGAGGGCCTTATTCTTATAGCGCCCTGGGTAATGTTCTATCTTCCACACGAACCGGTTTGTCTAACGGAACGACTTATTATTTTGTCATAGTGGTTAAGGACATATTCGGTAATTTTATAGCCACTTCTACACAAGTATCCGGAGCTCCATCTGCTCCTGCCAGTAGTGGAGGTGGAGGAAGTAGTGGTGCCACGGGCGGTGGAGGCGGTGGAGGCGGTGTCGTGATTTCTGAAAGCGGACTCAAACTTTCCGGAAGAGCATATCCTCTGAGCAAAGTTAGTGTTTTGAAAGACGGTCAGCTGGAACTGACGACGATTGCAGGTCCCGATAGTAAATTTGAGACGAAACTAAATAATCTCTCAACAGGGAACTACACGTTTTCGGTATATGGCGAGGACAAAGACGGTCGTCGCTCAGCACCATTTACGTTTCCTCTCTACATAACTTCCGGTTCTGCCACGACAATCAGCGGGATTTTCATCGCGCCAACGCTTGCGGTGGATAAGAGCGAGGTAAAGCGGGGAGACAACATCGCTATATTTGGCCAGAGCGTTCAATCGTCGGACATAGTTATAAGTGTGAACTCGGCACAAGAGTTTTTTATAAATAAGAAAGCCGATAGTGACGGGGTGTATCTATTTAACTTTGATACATCCGTTCTAGACCTCGGGCGACACTCGACCAAATCGAAATCATCGGTAGAAGGTGAGATAAGTCCGTTTGGCGATGCTGTGGGGTTTGCCGTCGGAACAAAAAATGTGGCGTTTGCCGGCGGTTCCGAGAAGTGTCCGTTAAAGGGCGATTTGAACGGTGATTGTAAAGTGAACTTGGTGGATTTTTCCATAGCCGCATTTTGGTACAAAAAAACATTATCACCGACCTTCAAAGCAGTTGAGTTGAAGAACCTTAACGGCGATGGACAGATAAGTCTCGTCGACTTTTCCATAATGGCATATTACTGGACCGGCTAAAAACAAACCATGAAAAAAATATCAATACTTATAATAGGACTTCTGTCTCTCGCTCCGATGATTTCTTTCGCGACCACTTTTGTTTTGGATGCCGTTCCGAGGAAGATCGGTTTAGATAGTGATGTGGAACTGTACGTGCACATTAATACTCGGGGTAAGACCTTGAATGCCGTTTCGGGCAAAGTAGTTTTCCCGGCAGACGTCTTCGACGTAAAAGAGATCCAAAGTGGAAATTCCAAGATCAACTTCTGGATCCAAAATCCATCCGAGACGAGTCCGGGCGAGATCTCTTTTTCCGGTATTACGCCGGGAGGGTTTTCCGGTCCTGATGAAAACCTTTTTTATGTGATTTTGCACACAAAAAGAGAAGCTGACTCTATTGTTCGTTTGTCGGATGTGCAGGCCTTTATAAACGACGGAAAGGGAACCGAAGACACCGTCACCACTTCGGCGTTGGAACTCCAGGTTTCGGGCAGTTTCGCCTCCTCGACGTTTAATATGCCAAAAGACACACAGCCACCAGAGAATTTCAGGCCTGCGGTCGGCAAAGACCCCGATATATACGGCGGAAAATATTTTCTGGTGTTCGTCGCTGAAGACAAAGGCTCGGGTATCGGCGGTTATGAGGTAAAAGAGGGATTTTGGGGTGCATACACTACCGCCACGAGCCCTTACCTTCTATCCGACCAGTCTTTGGGTACAAGAATATATATAAAAGCGACCGATAAGGCCGGCAACGGACGAGTCGCCATGCTCGATGCGCAAAATCCTAACAACCAGTTCACGCGGTATCTGATTTTTGCTATACTTTTAATAACGTGTATATTCCTATTCACAAAAATATGGTCAAGATTTACTCGATAGTCTTATTTTCTTTCTTATTTTTTCTACTTCCTTTTTCGGCCAGAGCCGCCGCCAATCTATCCATAACTCCCGCCTCCGGAACCTATGAAGTCGGCGAGACAATAGTCGCGCACATCGCAGTTTCAAGCGATGTATCGCTCAATGCCGTTTCCGGCAGTGTGCTTTTTCCGACATCTCTTTTTTCGATACAATCGGTTTCAAAGAACGGTTCTATTCTGAATTTCTGGGTTTCGGAGCCAACCTTTGGCGTATCCGGAGTCGTGCGTTTTGAAGGTGTGGTCCTGAACGGTTCCGGCGCTTACTCGGGAAGTGTCCTAACGGTTATTCTTAAAGCAAAGAAGGCCGGTCCTGGAGTTATTGGTTTCCAGTCGGGACAAGTTTTGGCAAACGACGGTCAGGGTACCGACATAACCGGTAGTCTGTCTGATGCAAGCTATACGGTCGTCGAGCCATCACCTGAAGTGAAGAAAATCGTCGTGCCCGCAACAGAACCGGCGCCCGAGCCTCCGGTCGTCGTAGCCACCCTTAAAGCACCCGACATCTCTCGTGGCAGTAAATACGGTTCATCCTCGATTCTCGGCACATCTGATTATCCCAACGCGCAGGTTCTCTTAACTTTCACTGCCGATGACGGCACAAAGATATTTATTCTCGGTCTATCCGAGGCGGATGGCAGTTTCAATGTGATTGTTCCGAACTCCTTAAAGCGTGGTTCGTATTATGTTACGGCCATCATGGTCCAGAATGACAACAAAAAGAGTCAAATCTCGAATCTTATAATTATCGAAGTCGGAAGTATTTTCTCCGACATGAGCGGACAGGTAAAGGTCCTCTTCGGGCTTCTTATTCTCGCCATACTCTACCTCATCTTCCGTGTGTTCCACCACATAAAAAGATCAAGAAGTGAAGTGAAAAAAATAACACACAAATCCCTCGACGTTCTGAGAAAAGATATCCACGCCCACGAACACAGCAAACTCTCTGATGCCAATCGTACAGCAATGGAGCGGCTGGAGTACGACATAGACTCTGCGGAAAAAATCATAGATAAAGAAATCGACGAAATAGAAAGTTAAAATGAAAATTGTAATTCGAAATACATTGTTCTTTCTCTTGGCGGGCAGTTTTCTACTGACAACTGCTGCTTATGCCGAGACCACCATAGATGCCTCGAGACTGGTGCCACATACCGAAGTGTCATTTTCTCCGCGCTCCGGCAGTTTCGTCGAAGGCTCGATTTTTCAGATCCCAATATTTATAAACACAAAAAATAGAAGTGTGAACGGTATTGAGGTGAGGATTAATTTTGATAAAGACAGACTTTCCATCGTCAACCCGACCGGCGGAACGTCTGTCATCGGCGTGTGGGTTGAGGCACCGGTCTACGATAACACCAGAGGTACGGTTAGTTACGTCGGAGTGGTTCCAAATGGTATTACTACGGGAGCCGGCTTGGTCGGAACCATTACGTTCAAAGCAAAAGCGGCCGGTCACGCCACGGTTTCGGTCACTTCCGCTTCGAAGATACTTCTCAATGACGGCTTGGGCACTCAAACCGTGGTTGATCTTGGAAGAGGAGACTACGAGATCTTGGTTAAAGCGCCGGATGGCGTTGTGGTTTTCTCGGAAACTAATCCAATACAGGATAACTGGTACAACAATAACAATCCGGTTTTTTCATGGATAAAAGACCCGGGCGTCGCGGGGTTCAGTTTTATTCTCGACAACAAACCATTTACCATTCCCGATAACACCATTGACTCGGAAGATACAACCAAGACGTTTGAGAATCTGAACGACGGGTTATGGTATTTTCACATCAAGGCGGTAAAAAACGGAGCGTGGGGGACAACGGGCAATTTCCTGGTCAGGATCGACACCACACCTCCAGCCGAGTTTAAACCACAAGCAAACTATATCGTTGCGGCCACAGTTTTAGTCGAGAGGACGCTGGTCTTTTTCTTCACCACAGACAACCTGTCCGGTGTTGATCACTATGAGGTGGGAGTGATAGACAAGAGTCAGCCACCGACCGAGTCGCCGGTTTTTGTGCAGTCGGACAGTCCGTTTCAGGTGCCACTGACTTCCGGCAGTAAATTAAGGGTGATTGTCCGAGCAATAGATAAAGCCGGAAATGCCCGCGACGAATCAATAGATGTGCAAGCGCCGTTTGTCATTACCAAATTCATACAAGATTATTTAGTTTACATCCTTATCGGCATTATCATCTTGGGTCTTGTCATGCTCATCGCGCATTATCTTTTTGGACACCACATCATACGATATATTCGCCGTGTGCTTCAGATCATGAAAAAAGAAGAAGCGGAAGAAGTATTATCACACGACATACAAAAAACCGACGCGCCGGAAGATACAAAAAGAATAGAACCAAACACCTAGAATAATTTTCAGAAAAGTTATCCACACTTTTCTGAAAAAAACGCTGTTTTTATTTTTTTCTGTACTATAATTAATTCAGGTCGGAAAAACTTATCAGAAATAATTTTTCGTCAAATATTTTACAAAAAATATTTGACAACTAATACAATGGCAAAAAAAAGAAAAGCTTCAAAGAAAAAGGGAGGAAAAAAGAAGAAAGCTACAAAGAAGCGCAGACGATAACTTTTTCTATAAAAAATCAAAAGATTTCAAAAACCCGTTACGGGTTTTTGTTTTTGTGCTATAATTGTCGTCTAGTATGGCATTTTTAGAAAAAATATTCGGCTCTGAATCAGGCAGAGTTCTGAAGGAAATAAAGCCCTTAGTAGACAAAATAAACGCTCTAGAGAGCGGTATTTCGGCGCTTTCCGATTCCGATCTAAAGTCCAAAACCGCAGAGTTTAAGGAGCGTTTAGCAGAGGGTGAGATGCTGGATTCTCTTCTACCGGAAGCCTTTGCTACCGTTCGTGAGGCGTCAAAAAGATGCCATAATGAAAGACATTTTGATGTTCAACTTATGGGAGGAATCGTTTTACATAGAGGCAGTATTGCAGAGATGAGAACCGGTGAAGGTAAAACACTAGTGGCTACATTACCGGCTTATCTCAACTCGCTCACTGGTTTGGGTGTGCATGTTGTTACGGTAAATGATTATCTATCGAAACGAGATGCGGTATGGATGGGTGAAATATATTCTTTTCTGGGCGTTTCGGTCGGAGTCATAAATCACGATCAATCTTTCATATATGATCCGACCCACATGGAACTGGATAAAAAACGAGACGAAGTCGGTTCGTTCAAGGTTGTGGACGAGTTTCTACGACCTTGTACTCGTCGTGAAGCTTATCATGCCGACATAACATACGGTACCAATAACGAATACGGTTTTGATTATCTACGAGATAATATCGAATACGAAGAGAGAGGTTTGCGCCAAAGAGAGCCGAACTACGCCATCGTTGACGAAATAGACTCGATTCTTATTGACGAGGCTCGCACGCCACTCATTATTTCTTCACCGACTACCGATTCCGATGAAATGTACACAAGATTTGCAGACATATCGGGCAAACTGGATAAAGGTGAACATTATACCGTCGATGAGAAATTTAGGACCATCTCTCTAACCGACTCCGGCATAACACTAGCCGAGGAACTTTTAGGAGTTGAGAATATTTACACCGAAAAAGGCATTAAATATGTCCACCATCTAGAGACGGCCGTTAGGGCAAGAGCTTTGTTTAACAAAGATAAGGATTATGTCGTGAAAGACAACGAGGTTGTTATTGTTGATGAATTTACAGGAAGACTCCAGCCTGGACGAAGATGGTCCGAAGGTTTGCATCAGGCCATAGAAGCCAAAGAACATGTGGCTATACAGAAAGAATCTAGAACTTTTGCTTCTATAACTTTCCAAAATTATTTCAGACTCTACAAAAAACTTGCTGGTATGACCGGAACAGCCCAGACTTCCTCCGAGGAGTTTTTTAAGGTCTATGGTTTACATGTAGTTTCAGTACCAACGAATAAGCCGGTTGCTCGAAATGACCATAATGATTTGATTTTCCAGACTGAAAACGGAAAATTTCGAGCCATAAGTCGGGAGGTCAAGGCGCGTCACGCGATCGGCCAGCCAGTGCTTATCGGTACGGTTTCTATTGAAAAAAACGAAATGCTATCGGAATATCTCAGGGCTGAAGGTGTTCCTCATGAAATATTGAATGCTAAAAATCACGGAAGAGAAGGCGAGATAATAGCTCAAGCGGGCCGGCATGGTGCCGTTACTATCGCCACAAACATGGCCGGTAGAGGTGTGGATGTTAGACTCGGAGGTAATCCTGGGACACGGGAGGCATATGAAGAGGTCAAATCAAAGGGTGGTTTGTTCGTTCTGGGTACGGAACGACACGATGCCAGGAGAATAGATAATCAGCTCCGAGGAAGGTCTGGTAGACAGGGAGACCCGGGAGAGACACAGTTTTTCGTTTCTCTCGATGACCATTTAATGCGGGTTTTCGGAGGGGATTCCATAAAGAATATGATGGGTAAGCTTGGTATAAAAGAAGACGAGCCTATAGAGAACAGGATGATTACCCGTTCTCTCGAATCAGCCCAGGAAAAAATAGAAGGTTTTAACTTTGATGCCAGAAAACATGTTCTGGAGTTCGATGATGTTTTGAATTATCAGAGAAAGATTTTTTATGGGAGAAGGCGAGCGATACTTCTTGGGACGGATGAAGTTGTAAAAAAATATGTAGAAGATTTATCTGCCGAAGGAATCGATGTTGAGGCACAAACTGCAATAGCAGAAAAGATTGCAAATGCCGACGCCGATTATATGAGAACGCTTCAGCGCGTTATACTGCAGTCTATGGATATGTTCTGGATTGAACACTTGGAGGTTATGGATTATATGCGATCCAGCGTTAATCTGCGAGCGTATGGACAAAGGGATCCTTTGGTTGAATATAAACGAGAAGGTCTCCAGCTTTTTAAAAACATGGAAATGTCCATCGGTCTTGAGATTCTGAAACTCATTCCTCAAATAGTTCCGGCCATCAAGTTTTCTAATGAACCAATCAAGTTAAATGAAGGGATGGAGGGCGGTAATGGTATGGTCAATGCTGTTCCGGTTAAATCCGAAGCGCCGAGAACTCCGGATGGTCAGAAAATCGGCCGTAACGACCCCTGTTTTTGTGGTTCAAATAAAAAATATAAAAAGTGTGGGGAGTTGAATACAGAGGAGCACCAGAAATTAATAGCCAAGAGTCAATCAAAAATCCTGTAGAATTAAATTTTTTAACTAACTTTGATGTAACTGTAGAAATTATTAAGGGGATTAAGGGTATGGCATGGTACCATAGCTATCTTTCTGACATGCAGGCAACTGTACAAAAAGTTATCAATATGACAGAAGAGAAACTTGAGAACGATCGGATCGCGGGGAGTTTTTATGGGGATGTGGGGCGTACTCGGTGGGTCGTATTTGCAAATGGGGAAGTCGGATTTTCCGGCTTCTACGACACGGATTCACGAAAGATAAAGACCAAAAAAAGTCGAAGAAGCAGGCTTTAAAATTGTCTAAAAATGTAATTCCCAAAGGTTACACCTTTGGGAATTAATGGTACTTATGGTATTGTACACACATGTCAAATCGCAAAGAATCTTTTGCCGTAGGAGAGTATTATCATATTTACAATAGAGGTAGTAACAAACAAATAATTTTTGTTGACGACGAGGATAAAGATCGTTTTTTAAAATTATTGTATCTTTGTAATTCAAACAAGAGCATTAATTTTCGGGAGGATATAGTAGAAAATAAAATTGACGCATGGGATTTTGATCGAGGTGACCCTATAGTTTCAATAGGAGCCATGGTGCTCATGCCAAACCATTTTCATCTTTATATAACAGTTTCCCAAAGGTGTAACCTTGGGGGGAATATTTCTCTGTTTATTAAAAAACTCTGCACTGCTTATTCTATGTATTTTAATAAGAGATACAGTAGAACTGGCGGATTATTTGAAGGTACTTTTAAATCTAATCGTGTCATCAGTGATCAATATGCAAGATATTTATTTTCTTATATACATTTGAATCCAGTAAAACTTATCGATTCATTATGGAAGGAAAACGGCATTCAGGATCACAAAAAGACACTTCTATTTTTAGATCAATATCCATGGAGTAGTTATCATTATTATCGCGGGAAAAGCAAACTAGAAAATAAAATACTTTCTCCAAATGATTTTCCGGGCTACTTTACTGATCCAAATATTTTTGATACAGAGATTTTTGATTGGTTGGCATTTAGAGATGAGTAGGATTTGTTTTCTCCTTGCCCAAAGGTTACACCTTTGGGCAAAACCCAGACTTTAAAGGCGGGCAATAGACTTATGGACTATAGATTTGCTATTCTTATATCAATAACCCGAATAAACAAAATGAAAAAATATATTTACGGTATTGTTGGCTTACTCCTTCTTGCGGGAGTCGTTTGGCTTATAGTTACACCAGGAAAACCTGGAAAATATGATGATTTTGCAAAATGTATAAAAGAAAAGGGCGTTATTTATTATGGAGCATTTTGGTGTCCACATTGTAAAGCACAGGGTGCTCGTTTTGGTAAATCAGTGAAATACTTACCTTATGTGGAGTGTTCGACTTCGGACGGTAAAGGTCAGTTGCCGGTTTGTATTGATGCCGGAATTCAGACATATCCAACATGGCAATTCGGTACAACTACTGATAGGTACGTTGGGGAGATGGAACTCGTTGATTTGGCCGCAAAAACTAGCTGCGTTCTTCCTCAGTAATTTACTTTACGAACTTTACAACTTTTAACTTTATAACTATTTAGTCATGATTTCTTTCCTCCAATCAAATGCTACGCCCATAATAGGATTTCTAACCCTGCTATCAAATATAATTTTTGTAGCCGTTCTGGCGGTAATACTGGTTCATGCTGATTCCCGTAGACATCTATATGTGTTTATTCACAAATATATCCTGGAGTTGCTTTTCTGGGGTATTCTCTCGGCTGTTGTGGGAAGTCTGATATATTCGGACATTGTTGGGTTTCCGCCGTGTGACCTGTGTTGGTGGCAGAGGATTTGTCTGTATCCGCAGTTGGTTATCGTTGCTTTGGCCATGAAGAGAAAAGATAAGACCGTTATTGACTATCTCGTGCCACTGTCCGTCATCGGTGCTCTTATCGCTCTATATCAGTCCTTTGTTCAGTGGGGTTTCTCCTTCGGTCTAGAAGGTGGCTGTACTGCTGCCGGAGGCGAATGCGCAAAGATTTATTTCACATCTTACTCCTACATCACCATACCGGTTATGTCGCTCACCGTTTTCGTTTATATTATCGCGATGAAGTATATTTACTATAGTCACAGTAAACATGTCGGAAGATAAGAAGATAACAATAGTTACGCACAACTCTAATTTTCATAGTGATGATGTTTTTGCTGTGGCAACTTTACTGCATATAATAGGTGATAAGAACATCGAAATTATTCGTTCAAGAGATAATGACGTTATTGAAAAAGCGAATTATGTTGTAGATGTTGGAGGTATATATGATCCCTCTACGAACCGTTTTGACCATCATCAGGTGGATGGTGCAGGAAAACGGGAAAATACTATTCCTTATGCTTCTTTTGGTCTTGTTTGGAAAGAGTATGGAGCACAGATCTCTGGTAGTGCGGAAGTTGCGCAAAAAATAGACAAGACTCTGGTTCAGTGTGTCGATGCTATTGATATTGGGATTGATCTTGTTGAGCCAAGAATTCCAGATATATTTCCGTACACCATCGCTGATTTTGTTGGTTCTTTTATGCCTAGTTGGAAAGAAGAAGTAAAGAATTATGACGAAGTCTTTCTCCTGGTTGTCGATATAGCTAAAGATTTACTGACTCGAGAAATAAAAAAATATAAGAATAAGTTAGAAGCAAATAGTATTGTAGAAGAAATATATAAGAACAGTGTGGATAAAAGACTCATTGTTCTCGATAGGTATTATCCAACCAGTGAAGTTCTATCGAAATACCCTGAGCCGTTGTTTGTTGTCGGTTTTCGGGATGACGGTAAGTGGGATCTTGTTGCCATAAGAAAAGACCCAAAGTTTTTTGCTAATAGAAAGGATTTGCCACAAGAATGGGCGGGAAAAAGAGACGCTGAACTAGAAACTATTACTGGAGTTGAGGGCGCGACTTTTTGCCATAATGCGCGGTTTCTTATTGTGGCCAAAACAAAAGAGGCAATACTAAAACTGGCCGAAATTGCTCTAAATTCCTAGTTTTAGACCAAAACTCCAGGAATATACATAATAACCATGCTGACAATAATCAGCACACAGAGAGTCACCCAAACTACCTTGAAGGCTTTTTTGTTCTTTTGTTGGAATAACATATTTATAAAAGTTTTAAATTTTAATTTATAAATTTTAAAATTAAAGCAATTAAATATTCATTTAAAACTTAAAATTTTAAATTTAAAATTATGATGCTATAATTACATATCATGCTTGATTTTCAACAAAAACGCAAGGTCCGTAGCTTCATGTATCACAAGGTGACACTAGTCGTTCTTGGTCTGTTGGTCCTTGTTTTGGCTCGCTCGACCTGGGTAGTTTTTGAAAAAAAGCGGGATAGTGAGAACACGAAGAATCTGTCCCTCCAGAATGTCCTAGAGTTGGAAGCGCGTGACAGCGAGCTACAATCAAAGATTGCAAAGTTGGAAACGGATTCCGGTATCGAAGAGGAGATTCGTTCCAAGTTCAGTGTCGTGAAATCCGGCGAAAAGATGGTTATCGTTGTAGAAAATCCCGATTCTTCGGTTTCAACTACGACTTCCAGACTCGGATTTTGGACTCGTCTCTCGGCCTTTTTCGGGTGGTAGGGATATCCTTGTGGCTAAAATAATTTTCGGCTATACTGGTAAGACTACTTAATTGAACATGAATCCCGTTAGAGTTTTACTCGCCTCGGAGATACTATAGTTTATATTATTAAGTAGAATAGATTTTAATTTACTAGAATAAATAATCATAAACTCTAACGGGATGAAGAAAGTAATGATGTATTCGACCCCAACCTGTCACTACTGCTCAATGGCAAAGGACTATTTCAAGGCAAACAACATTCCCTACGAAAACTTTGATGTTTCGGTCGATGCCGACAAGAGGAAAGAGATGATGGAGAAATCTGGTCAACTCGGTGTGCCGGTTATAGTTATAGATAGCGATGTGGTCATAGGTTTCAACAGGCCGAAACTGGCCCGACTGCTAGATATAAAGTAAAATCAATTAAATTTACAAAAATTCTTTCTCACCATTTTATTTTCGGAGCACGCATAAATCGTTGGTACGATTTTGCTCAGTCTCGGCTACCCGCCTGTGAAGTCTCCGAAGACAAAATGATCTCGACGAATTTTTGTAAATCTTACTTGCCGCCGTAGTTCAATGGACAGAACAGTCCCGTCCTAAGGGATAGATGTACGTTCGATTCGTATCGGTGGCACAATTATATATGTCGGTGAAGATAAATAAGAAGCATATTCCTCTGGAAAAGTATTGGACCATACGAATGGGAGTTTTAGACATGATCCATGGTTATGACGATATAAATAAATTCTTGGCAAAGCAAAAAGACTTGGGCGGGGATATACTGGCGGTTAAAAGGGCCTCATCTGTATGGAAAACTAATAAACCAGTGGATGTTGATGAATGCGGGACGCTGTATAGGTATTTACAGTTTACCTCGTGGAAACTAAATCTAAATAAGAAATTTATAAAAAGGGGGACACTTGTGCGTCGAAAGGTTAATAGTAATCCAGAGATAGTTAATTGGAAATTAAAAAAATTATTAGAACTAGACGGCGGAACCTCGCAGTGGGCGAGTGCGGCCATATTGTTGGGTAACACAGAAAAGATTAAAAATCCTTCGTTTTTCCTAAAAAAGACCATTGATGCGCTTAAACATTGGAAAGAACGGCGAAAGAAAGGTAAAAAATGGGAAGCGCAGTATGACGAGTTATTGTTGAAACAAGCCCAGCATTTTGTGAATGTGTTGAATTCTAAGTCTTCAACTTTCGTGCCTACCAATCCAGATGACTATTGTTTTGCCAGAGCGTTTGGTGTCGTTAATCGAGAGTATGGAGAAAAGCATTGGCCTATGATTAAGCATCATGAAAGCAATCGGTTGGTAGAGATGGAAAAGGCTCTCAAACAAGCCGAGACCGGTAAAGTTGTCACTTCTAAAGATCACCGCGTGGTTCAGTCTCTCGCAATGCTTTATAAGACGAAAGGCGAAAGGGTTCGATTTACCCATCCGGAGGCTGTTAATAAAACTTGGCCGCAACTCTGGGTATTCCTAAAAAGTCTTTGATTTTTACTCTTATTTTTGCTATATTTTATATATGTCTCCTGAAGAAAAAAAGCTTTTAGAGAGGTGTGTCGCCTTAGGAGAGGAGAACAATGATATGTTGCGTTCCATGAGGCGTTCTATGCGTCTTGGGCGTATTATGAGCCTCCTGTACTGGGTATTTATAATAGGTTCTGCTGTGGGGGCTTATTACCTGATTCAGCCATATATAGAGCAGATTAGTGACGCGTACGGCGGGGCAAAAAGCAGTTTTAGTGACTTCCAGGGCTTTATGGATAGGTTTAAGAATTAATTTTCCTTAATACTTTTGTGTGCTAGTATGGCATTTATGCCGAGGTAGCTCAGTTGGTAGTAGCGCTTCCCTGAAGAGGAAGATGTCGCCAGTTCGACTCTGGCCCTCGGCACCATACAAAAACCGCTCATTTGAGCGGTTTTTGGTTTACCCCTTCACCCGTAGTTTCGTTTGTCTATTCTTATCTATCTTCGGAAGTTTCAATATAAGCAGTCCGTGTTTCTCGATAGCTTCAGCTTCGTCTACCTGCACTTCTGCTGGAAGCATAATAGTTCGTGAGAAAGATCCCCAGTAAAGTTCCTGATGAAAATAGTCTTCGTCTTTAACAAATCTCTCCGTCTCACGCTTGCCTTTTATAGTAACCATATCGCGAGTTATAGCGATATCCAGGTCTTCCGGTTTTACTCCGGCCACCATGCTCTTTATGACAATCTCTGTCGGCGTCTGGTATAGGTCCACGGTCAATTGTCCCTCCTCACCATCCTCCTCGAGCCATTCGCCGTTAGCCGGAGTAGCAGATTGTCCACCCTTTTTTGTCGGTGCGGCTTCGGTCTCCGGAACATCATCCATTCTCATTGTACCGGTCAATTTTTCAAAAAACGATCTATTATCTTTCATCCCGTTAGAGTTTTTCATAGTTTGTTTTACAATTAAACGATATATGGGTTACTTGATAATATTACTTTACTACTTACTGAAAGTAAAACTCTAACGGGATTCATATTTTATTTTTTAGATTAATTTTGGTTTATCTATATGTTTTACTCTTTCAAACAACGAAAGCAGTATTATTATGCCGAGCCAGACCATTCCGAATATAAGAAGTATGTTTGCTTCAGTACCGTTAATTATAAATAAATTGAAGCAAGTATGCAACACTATAGCGATAAAGATTCCGAACAGACCCAAGAACACCTTTTCTTGGGTTGGTTTGTAATAAGACATAGCCACACATACGCCTATCGTTGCAGACGACATTATATGAAGAAGAGAGGCCCCTATGAAACGCAGGTTACCGTGTACTACGGTATCCACGATGTCTCCACTGTGGATTGTCGGTATGAGGAAAAGGGTGTTTTCCATCGTCACAAATCCCAAAGCACCTACTATCATGTAGATTATGTCATCCATCGGTTCATCCGTGCATTTATTTCGTAGGGCGATGAAATAAATCAAAGCAAATTTAGTAATTTCTTCAATAGCACCCCATAGTATAAAAGAAGTATAAGCCTGATCGGCAAAATAGTTGTAAACCACTTTTTCCAAAGGCAGAGCCACCAACACCGCGGCCATTCCGCCGAGGAAGGACAGAGTAATCATTCTAGCCGGTTCGTGGTGAATATCTTCTTTCAACCAGAACCACAGCCAGATGAGTGCCGGAATAAGGCCGAGGATGAAAGCCAGGATGAAGGGGTAGTTTTGGAGGAAGTCTAATATCATAAATAATTTTAAATTTTAATTTATAAATTTTAAAATTGTGATATTCATTTAAAACTTAAAATTTACTTTGCTTTCGGCCATTCCGTAACCATGAGGAGCCTGTCTTTGTTGTCTAGATTACTCCAAATCTCTTCCGTAATAAAAGGTATGAACGGATGGAGCAGTCGGAGTGAAGTTTCTAGGAGGTGTCGTAGCATGTATTGGGTTGACGCAACAGCCTCCACATCCCCGCTTTTTAGTTTTTCTTTTGACTCCTCTATTATTTTATCAGCAAAAGTATGCCATACATAGTGGTATAACTTTTCTGCCGCGAGATAAAATCTGTAGTTGTCCATATCTTTTGTTACATCGGTAGTGAGTTCTCGGAGTGCGGATATATTTTCTTCGTCCGTCTCACTCAGTTTTTCCGGTTTGGTTCCGTCCCAAGTTTTTGTGTTTTCCAGTACAAAGCGCGTAATATTCCAAATCTTGTTGGCGAAGTTTTTATAGGCTTTGATTTTTGACTCAGAGGTTTTACTGTCTGTTCCAGTGGCCATACCAACGATTAGTGACATACGGACAGCATCGGTACCAAATTTTTCTATCATTTCTAGCGGATCAAGGTTGTTACCGAGAGATTTTGAAATTTTACGACCCTTCTCATCTCTGACCAAACCGTGCAGATATATAGTCCTGAATGGTAGTTGACCCAAATGAAAGCCGCTCATCAATATCATTCGTGCCACCCAGAAAAATATAATGTCATACCCCGTCTCTATGACTGATGTAGGGTGGTATGTTGCAAGATCTTTAGTTTTATCTGGCCAGCCTAGTGTGGAGAATGTCCAAAGCGAAGAAGAGAACCATGTATCAAGCACATCAGGATCTTGCTCCCAACCATCGCCAGAGGGAGCTTCCATACCACAGTAGATCTCCTTGTTTCTATACCAGATAGGTATTCTATGTCCAAACCAGATCTGTCGCGAGATGCACCAATCGCGCAGGTTATCGATCCAGTGAAAATAGGTCTTTGAAAAGAAGTCCGGTAAAATCTTAATAGCTCCACTTGCCACAGCCTGATTCATTATCTCTTTCAGAGTCACTTTGCTACCACTCTCAATTCCAGGAATCTCCGAGTGCAGTACGGGAAATGACTTTTTAACATCCACGAACCATTGGATTTTGGGTAACGGTTCAATCACACCTCCAGTTCGTTGGGCCACAGAGATGTTTTGTTTAACAACATCCTCTTTTTCAAGTAAATTATTTTCTCGTATCCAGGAAACTATTTTTTCGCGAGCTTCAAGGGTTTTAAGTCCAGCGACGAGAGAACCGGCTTTTTCCGTCATGCGTACTTTTTCGTCGATCACCTGTATGCTTGCCAATTTATTTCGATCGGCCATATCGGCATCGCTATGACTATGTGCGGGCGTGACTCCAAGTGCTCCCGTACCGAAATCTTTGTCCACCTCCTTTTCAGCTATGATTTTTATTGTAAGGTGTGTGCCAGCAAACTCTCCACTAAATTCTTGCCCAATATATTGTGCGTAGCGCGGGTCCTCTGGATGTACGGCTACTGCCGTATCGCCGACTTTTGTTTCAGGTCTTGTTGTCGCGATTGAAATAGGGAAGTTCTTCCAATATTTGAAAGTATAAAGCGTTGCGTCTCGTTCCTCATATTCTATTTCATCATCAGAAATAACAGTCTGACCTTTTGGGTCCCAGTTAATTACCCTATTACCACGATAAATAAGACCCGCTTCGTACATATTTACAAAAGCTGTAGTAACAGCTTTGTTTCTCTTGTCATCCATAGTGTATGCGTACCTACTCCAATCCAGAGAAGCTCCTATAGCTCGGATTTGTTTTAGAATGGTGCCTTTGTTATTCTCAATGAACACTTCGATTCTTTTCAGAAGTTCTTCTCGTCCAAGATCATACCTACTTTTCTTCTCACTCTTTTGAATATCTTTTTCTATACGAGCCTGTGTAGCAATAGCTGCTGAGTCTGTACCCGGAAGCCATAATGTTTTTTTACCTGTCATTCTAGCGTAACGAATCATAATATCTTCAATAACAACCATGAGCGCGCTTCCCATATGAAGAATGCCAGTTACATTTGGGGGAGGAAGAACAATAGTAAAGGTTTCTGCGTTCGGATTAGTTACTTTTTTTTCTATACAGACATCTGGATTAAAAAATCCGCTATCTTCCCAGAGTTTGTATATTCTATTTTCAGTTTCTTTGGGGTTATATGGGGATAAGAATATATCTTTCACCCCGTTAGAGTTTTTAATCATCTATTTAAGAATATCATATCGCTACATTTTAAGGTAGATTTCTGGTCTTAATCACATAAAGGACATTTTATCTCTCTGAAGGACATGTCTTTTATAAATGTTATGAATGTCTTTAATATTTTATATCTAAATAATGTAGATTTTTCAACACAAAAGATACTCAGAAAAAAGTTTTTTTGTGATAAAGGACATCAATCTGAAATATGGCTATAAATATAGATATTTCTAGAAAACCTTTTTAATAAATAATTGACATATTTGTAATAATTTGTAATATGGGCGTACCACTTTCGTCTATAGAGATTATAGGAATATTTATGAAGCAAGTCTTCGGTAAAAAAATAAGTTACATTCGAAAAATTTCTACATTTGCAGTTATATTTTTTGCCGCGTTTTTTATATTCGGAATAACAAGTGTTAACGCAGATACTCCTCCAACAGTTGTTATCACAGTCAGTCCTGGTGATGTTCCTTCCGGTAGCGCATCAACTTTAACTTGGACCTC
>Ga0209541_10004884_pt1 | contig 23622 bp, 24 predicted proteins | sample RifCSPlowO2_01_FD_184027 | JGI IMG/M metagenome (GOLD analysis project Ga0209541, IMG submission 184027) | Groundwater microbial communities from Rifle, Colorado - Rifle CSP2_plank lowO2_0.1 (SPAdes) (version 2) | ecosystem: Environmental > Aquatic > Deep subsurface > Groundwater | place... | reverse complement strand
AAAGTAGTTTACGCAGATGTTAGCGTAGCACCTACTGCTGTGCCAGGCGCACAAACGGTAGCTTTGACGATTTCCGCAGACAATGAAGTATTGGAAACGGTAAGTCTAGGAGCTAATGTTGTTGCTGGCCAAGTTCCTGCAGCAGGAAGCGACGTTAGCCTACGAAACGGACTTGAAATAGCTTTGATCGTACTAGTAGTTATCTTAGTGATCATCGGCTTGATCATCGGTTTTAGTAGATTGCGAAAAGACGAAAGCGACGAAGAAAAAGCTTACTACTAAGCTTTTCTTCTTCCTCCAAATTTTTTTTCTTTTCTTTTTTTTAAGGATTTTTTGAGGAATGTGAGAGAGATTGTGTGAGTTATTGATGGTGAAATCGAGGAAGAGATTAAGGAAGTAGTCGTTTAAGAATTCTCGAGCATAACTTTTTTATATTGTCTTTTTGATGAATCTAGATGTGAATCCTACAATGAATGTTTCAGCGAAGAATAATGTTAAGAGTGTTGTTGCTAAGACTATCGCTAAGAAAAGTGTGGCTATCATCGGTGCTGGACCAATAGGTTGTTATGCTGGTTTCTTATTAGCAAAACAAGGATATTCTGTTTCTATCTATGAGAATCATCCCCATATAGGTCTTCCTATCCAATGCACAGGAATCATCACGGCAACGGACTTGGATGAGTTTGGTTTTCCATTGAAGTCTTTTCTTGTCAATACCATCAATAAAATTGAAGTGTATGCGCCCGGGAAGAAGCTGTCGGTCAAGCAGAAGGATTATATCGTCTGCCGGACAAAGTTTGATAATTTCTTTGCCCATCTTGCTAGGAAAGCAGGAGCCAAAATATTTGTCAATAATTCGTTTATGCGTAAGGAAGGTTCTACGCTAGTGATTAAGGATACGGTCAATGATGTGGAGAAAAGAATTGTTCCCGATATAGTCATTGGAGCAGATGGGCCCTTGTCTCCTACAGCCAGAGCATATGGGTTCTATCATCCTGAAAGAAAGAATTATTATGGTGTTCAAGCTGTTGTTGAAGGTATGTTTGAGCCGGGAACGATCAAGACCTATTTTGGCAATGATGTTTGTCCAGGATTATTTGCCTGGGTCTGTCCGGAATCTGCTACTATGGCAAGAGTTGGACTTGCTGCCTTGCGCAATTCTCGCCATTATTTTGACAAGTTCATGAAAGAGCATGGCTTTACTGCCAAAGAGATGCAAGCTGGTACTATTCCTGTTTATGAACCAAAGCAGAAGCTGCAGAAAGATAACTGTTATTTGGTTGGAGATGCTTCAACGTATGTTAAGGCAACGACACTCGGTGGCTTGATTCCAGGGTTGAGGCAGGCGGTGGTTTTGGCTGACTGCATTTCTCAGGGGAAGAATTATGAGAAAGAGATTCGGAAGATCCAGAAGAGGATGGAAATGCATCTGTTTCTGCAGAGGGTTGTAAATCAATTTTCAGATAAGGATTGGGGCTCATTTGTTGGGTATATCAACCAGCCGAAGATTCAGCGCATCTTAGAGAAGTATACTCGGGAGAATTCTGTGGCGATCGTTATTCATTCGATTATCCGGGAGCCGCGCTTAGTATTGTTAGCAAGCAAGACTTTTCTGAAGGATCCGGGGATGTTGAGGTTAGTTACGGCGTTTTTTTGATGACAGAAGCATATTCCTTGTTCAATCCACCTAGTCTAAAGATGATGATTTCTGATATCCCAGCCTTTTTTGCAATGGTGATGTCTTCCTCAAGCTGTCGGGAGGACAATAGCGCTTCGTGGGTTGTGATCCCTTTGGCGATCGTGCCAAAAGCGACGAGATACTTCTTGTCGAATTCTTTCTTTCCTTCCTTTATCAGGGCAGTGAATTTATTTCTGTCAAAGTGATGCATGGAGTGATAAGCCATCTTGATGATGTGGATATTTGTTGATGATGGAGAGAAGTGCAAGCCAAGAAGTTCTAAGAATGCCTCTTTCATCTTTCCGCAAGGATAATATTCTGCGAGGTAAATATCATTGTTGTAGTTGTCGATGAATTTCTGTATCAATCGTTTGTTGGAAAAGAAGTCATAGAACTGAGTCAAATAGAGCCAAGGGTTTTGTGTTGTCGGCAGTTCCAGGTCAAGCATGATGGGAACATCTTTTGCTTCACGAAAGATTCTCTTTAGCGCCTGCCTCTTGCTAAAAGGGGAGATCCAATATCCTTCCTTCTTTTCAAGGGTAGGCCAATAGATCACTTCTTGGATATACTTGTTGGTGATAGATGATGTAAGGGAATGAAATTCTTTCATGCTTCTTGCTGCAAGATAAATCTTTGTCGGAAAATTGATGAAGCTCAGTTTACCCAGATTCTTCTTTGTTGGAAATTCTTCAAAAAAGCTGATGATCATGAGTTAAGGAAGTTTTTTGAGGTTGATATATGTTGTGGTATGTTTAAAGAAAAACAAGAAAAAAACAAAAAAAATAATTAACTTCTTTCCAGATTCAAGATTGCCCGTACTGCCACGATAACAACTGAGGGCAAGACGAAGGCTAAGATGCTGGATAGAACGCTTTCTAAGGTCGGACCAATTACCTGGACTCCGCTCAGAATGTTTTCGCTCAAGCTCGTCACGATGACTAATGCCGTCACTAATACGACATAATCTTTCGCTTCATCGCGGTGGATGTTAAAGAATCCGACCACTATCCCTGCCAAGACCAACAAACTGGTGAGGTATGGTAAGACATTTGCAGGAATGAACGAAGAAGCCAAGCCGACAACTAATGCCACGACTACCCCTACCGTAAATGTATAGGCAATCGCCTTATTCGTAATCTGGTTTACACTGCTTGGCATCGCTTTCGAAAATCTTTCAGCCATGATATCACCTCTTTTTTTCTGGATAAGGAGATTTTAGTTTTTAAATATTGTTGTTTTGACAAATAAATCCTTAAAGCAAAATATATAAACCATCTTCTCTCTATAAGAAAAATGGAGCATAAAGTGACCCCTTGGGAAGTCAAAGGCAATGTTGACTATGATCGGCTGATCAAGGAGTTCGGGGTATCGAAGATCGATGATGCTCTTCTGAAGAGGATCAAGAAGCATACGGGAGAGCTGCACCATTTCTTACGAAGAGGTATTTTCTTTGCTCATCGTGACCTATCCTTTATCCTTGATGAATATGAAAAGGGCAACAAATTTTATCTTTATACCGGCAGAGCCCCTTCGGGGGATGTTCATATAGGCCATCTTGTTCCCTGGATGTTCACGAAATGGCTGCAAGATAAGTTTGATGTGGAGCTCTATTTCCAATTCCCGGATGAAGAGAAATTTCTGTTTAAGCCAGAGTTGACGTGGGAAGAAGCTCAGAAAGCATTGCATGAAAATATGCTGGATGTTATTGCTGTCGGCTTTAATCCGAAGAAAACACATTTCTTAATTGATACAAAACATGCCAATCTGATGTATCCGGAAGCGATTAAAGTAGCGAAGAAAATAACGTTCTCTACCGTCAAAGCTGCTTTTGGCCTAGATAATGAGAATAACATCGGCTCAATCTTTTATACGGCGATGCAGGCTGTTCCTGCTTTTATCGGCAGTGTAATTCATAAGAAAAAAGTTCCTTGCTTGATCCCTCATGCTATCGACCAAGATCCTCATTTTCGGGTATCTCGAGATATCATTCCAAAGTTAGGGTATGACAAGCCTGCCTCCATCCAATGCAGATTTCTTCCCGGCTTAACAGGGATCCAAGATAATGGCAAAATGTCGTCTTCGCTGGAGAATACGTCCATCTTTGTCAAGGATGACGCTGCAACGATCAAGAAGAAAGTCAATAAGTATGCTTTCTCCGGTGGCAGAGATACGGTGGAAGAGCATCGCCTGAAAGGAGGAAATCCAGAGATCGATGTAGCCTATCAATGGCTGGTTTTCTTTGAAGAGGATGATAAGAAACTGGCGAAGATCTATAGCGATTACACGTCCGGGAAGTTGCTGAGTGGAGAGCTTAAAGCAATTTTGATCAAAAAGCTTACGGCCTTTTTGACGGAACATCAGAAGCGAAGGAAGAATGCGGAGAAGTTCCTGGATAAGTTTATTTTATAGCTTCTGTAGCCGATTCTTCCAAGTGGAACATACACTTAATAATAAACATACACTTAATGATAAACATGCTCTTAATGATAAACCAAGAACTTAAAAGATTGTTATCCTGGTTCCTCTCTCAATATCGTCTTTTCTTTCTCAAAATCCTTGTCGAAAGAGATGATCGTTGAAATACTATTCCGTTTCATAGTAGCAATATGAATTTTGTCATTGATATTTATATCAAGGTTGCTGGTTAGCGCCAGAAAAAAGTCGCTCTGCGTAACGTCCAGAATTTCTACTGCCCCCATAATTGTTCTGAAGAAACCAAAGGTATTTTCTACATTATATTTTTTTAATTTATGGTATGTCTCTGCCAACACGAGGACGGAAGTGCAATGTTCATCTCTATTTAACTGATTTGTAAACTCCTTTACCTTAGGATCGTTGAAGCGGCGAATGAAAATATTAGCATCTATAAATTTAGTCATACAAATCATCCTTGACAGCTTCTTTCATCGTTATTGTTATCCCTTTCTCTCGTATCTCGTCATCGATATCTTTGAAGGCTTCCGCAAGGCTACCTTTAGAAAGAGGCTCAATCACGATCTTCCTTCCCACTTTCTCTATAATAACACTAGCATGTGGACCTAAGCCTAGCTCATCTCTCCAGGACTTGGGGATGGAGACATTTCCTGTTTCACTCATCTTTTTTATTTCCATATCTTATATCTCAGATAGCATATATTATATAAACCTTTCTATCAGTTGTATCAAGTTAAAAAACGAACCTAACCCCAGTTTCTAAGCTCATTTACGATTGTATTACTTATCATCAAAATCATTAAGAAACATCCTCTTCTCTAGCTTTTCATGGACCAGTTATTGGTGCAGCAGTATGGCATTAAAGCGGCATCGTTATTGTATCTTCAGGAATTAGGCTTATTTCAGAAGAAGATGGTGGTTGTGCCGAAGCTCATCTCTGAAGATGACTTTTATTTGTTGCTGGAAAAGCACGGGTTTAAGGATACTGCTTTCGGCATCCGTTTTTCTCCCAAAAACCCTCTGTTAGGGATCAAAAGCAAGCATAATATTTCTAACTGGCAGGAAGGGTATCGTTTTTTTCGAGATCATCTCTATCAAGGGGCAGCCATCATCCAGGAGCATACTGATCCAGAATATATGGGGACGTTGCACTTTGGAGAGGGAAAGATAACCGTTAACCTTGTGCCGGGAACATGGGCCAGCAGCGCCTGGGATAGCTGTGACATCATGGAGATAGGGGAAAAGATCGATTATTATCGTTATACGGTTGAAAGGGAAGCGCTGTATGGTAGTGCTGCTGGGTTTGTTCCAAGGAAAGTTGCGCCGTTTTCTCTTCTTCAAGTACAGCAGTTTATCGATCTGTTTAAAAGCTTGCTGTCGAAACTGGAACAGCTGGCTAAGAAAGGAAGGATGCTCGAATTTATTATTGACAAGGATCTTCATTTTTTAGGGATGGAATTAAAAGAAAGTGCTGATGATGTTGCTTTTCTTCCCAAACAAGCTTCGGAGCAGCTGTTTATCATTAGGGAGTTTAGCGATCTTGCCTCTTGGGATAAGAAGCAGGATGTGTTGATCTCTCTGAAGCTAGGCCGAGATATATCCCCCTCATTTTTACCGCTCCTTTCGGAGATCAAGAAGCATAAGACTTTTGTGTATGTGAAGTATGGGCTGTTGTCTCATCCGGCTATCCTGATCCGTGAGCAGGGGTTGGAGACGAAACAATATTTTTATGATTATGAACAGATTGTGTTTGAGAGGTGATACTATCGTTCATGTTCTTGTAATTCTTTCTTTAATGATAAGACTATTTCTGGAGAACAGGCATCCCAAAATTCTAAGATATCTTCCTAATATGGTCTCCTCTTACTAACTGCTCTATTTATTGCTTGTTCATGGTTTAGTCTCTAAAAATCCAGCAACTACGATACCGTTGACAATATTATTAAAAACATGGCTATCGACTGTTTTCCGATTAAAGAGATGAAGCTGTATTTTTCGTCCAATTTCTTTCTCAAAAGCAGCGATGCCTGGTAATCCAAGGGTTTTATATTCTGTTTCATTTGTTTCTATCGCAATGTCAATATCTGATGTTGAAAAATCTTCTCCTTTTCTAAAGCTGCCAAAAAGGATAATAGCCTTAGGATTCCCAAAATGGTCATTGAGGAATTCAACTAGCCCGCTTTGGCAAATAAAATGGAAGTTATATATCATTTTGCTGTTGATCAATTTTTTGCTCTGTATGTTTGCTTTAATTCTCCAAATGGTAGTGAGCTTTGTTATAGTGATAAGACTCAGCTTTTCCAGTTCAGCGAGGAGCGCTCCTATGTGTGGCTTGGCTACCCTTGCCTGTTTTGCTAGGTCAGAAAGGCTAAATTCCTTTTCCGGATAACGGAAAAGAACCTCTAAAACCCTTTGTAGAGCGGTTTGAGTGAACAGTTCCAGGTATCTTTTTGTAACTATCGGTTTCATTATGTAACATACGTTACTAATTGGAACTATTTAAACTTTTCGGCAGTTTTTTTCTATTAAGTACTTCCATGGGGGGTAACACATATTTATAAAAAGAGACATCTTTCTCATCCAGATAATAATAGAGGTGTGTTAGAATGAAAAAGATAATGATATTGAGTTTGTTCTTAGTAGGTTTGATGGTGATTGTGGGATGCAGTCAAGAGAATCCCACAGAAGGCTTAAGTGAAGATGAGCAGATATTACAGCAGCAGATGGAAACAGCTACAGCTGGTAATGCTATTTTTTCAGGCAATCTGAATGATGTGCAGTATCTTGATTTAGCAAAGAATGTTGTTATTTCGGGTGATGATTATAAATGTTCAACTGCAACGGCCACTTCTTGTTGGGTTGAATCTGGGAAGACCAAACGAACATATATGTATAATGGCGCGCTCAGAACAGGGAGTTATAGTGATGGCTGTATGTCTGCCGCTGGGAAATGGCGTTCCAATGATTATGGCTGTTTAGGGAATAATTTAGTCTATTGCTGGAAGTATTGCGGTGATGGAACTTGTAATTCCGGCAATGGTGTCTGTGGCGGTGATACGTATCAAGCACCTCCTGTTTGCGGCAATGGCGTAGTAGATGCTGGTGAAACGTGTGAGACATGTGCTGCTGATGCGGGAGCTTGTCCTGCTGAAACGGAGTTTTGTGCTAAATATGAGCCAACATGGCCTTACGGAATTAGTGACATTTGTGTAGGTGCTACTAAACTTGTTTCAGACAGATGTAATGATCCAGCAGCAGCAAGCGAATGCTGTGAGATACAGTCGACAGAAACGGGATTTACCAATTCTTGTGACGGGAGGTTTTTACTAAATACCACTGCTGTTCAATGCGGCGGGGTTAGTGAAACAAGAAGTGTAAAGACGGATTGTAGTGAAATGGCGTTGGTAAGTGGTTATTATCAGTTGGGACAGTTAGGTAAATTATCGACATGTACTACTCTCGGTGATGGTGTGGCTTGTGTTCAATGTGGTTTTCATAAATGTAGAACATCTTATGGGTGGGAATACACTGCTGAGAGTTGTGGTACCTCTACTGATTTAGGTGTGGTTGAGGGAGATGGCTGTGACTTAACAACAAGCTGTACGGAAACAGACGGGGGAAATGTTCCCGGGACTGTCGGTTCTCTAACGGTGACATTGAGTGATGGGCGAAGCAACGTGTTGAGTGATAGCTGTACTTATCCTAGAGAAGGTCAGGAATATTATTGTGCCAGCACTTCGCAATTTGCTACTGCAAGTTTTAGTTGTACCAGTACCCAAAATTGTCTTGAGGGGGCTTGTGTTACACCTACTACCTGTACTGATGATGGGTTAGTGAATAATCAGACAGTTCTCAACAGTGTAACTCTTCAGGTTAATGGTGAGAATAAGGTTGTTAACGACCGCTGTGGCAGCACTAGATCTGTTTATCAGGTCTCTTGCTTAGGAAATATCTATGTTGATGCAAGTATTTCCTGTGCCACCGGTACAACTTGCAACAACGGAGTATGTAGTTAGTTTTTTTTCTTTTCTTTTTTTCTTCAATAATGTGAAAGTTCTTGTTTGGACTAATGATTCCTCTACTACCTCCTAAGTATGTATTTAGTTCCATAAAGAAAATAGTGGCAGGTCGGAAAATTCTGTGACCTAACTTTATCTGATGATGCTTTTAATGAATTTTCCATCTTGACGTTGACCTGAGCGAGCAAGAAGCGAGCTCTTGCATTTCAGACCACTATTTTAACAGAACTAAATACGTACCTCCTTTAAGAACTATTCATCTTTTGAGAAACAGGTACATTATCCTCTCAAAAATTCTACCACTTCTCTCTTCACCTGCTCATAAGGGATCATTCTGGAGACTAATTTGCTCATATCCCTTTCATATTCCTGCCTTGAGCAGATAGTATCAATGTTCATTTTTATATTCTCCTGCTTCAATTTCCTTTCCAGGAGTTTTTTATCCAGAGGCACTTTAGCCTGAAGCAAAAACCAGAGGTCATACAGATCACGGCCCTTCTTTCTATTGAAGAGAGCGGCAATCTTCTCTGCCAGTATCTCTTCTTGATGCATCGTCAGAACTAAAAATCTTTCTCCTGTTTCCGGATACCTGCCTTTCATCAGCTTCCACTCTGGCTTAAGAAAAGTTCCCGTGCGGTATCCTGCATCGATCCTAAATTTGTTTTGAGTCTGTTTCTCTCCTGTGAATAGTGGCCCGGAAAATCCGATCGTGCAGGTGTAAGAATCTTCAAATAGCTCCTCTTTGATAAAATAGCTTTTAATCCCGATCTCTTCAAGCTCTGTCAAGGTTTGATGCACCTGATCCTTGAAACTATCGGCATCTTTGATATTAAAATCAAGATCTTCAGAAAACCTCTCTAGACCAAACAGGTATTTCAGGCATGTTCCACCTTTGAAGATGGCTTCCTGGCGCTTCTTGTAATAATAAAACAAGAATAATTGCAGAAGGTAATCTTTCTCCTGTTGATATAAGCTCAGCCCCATCTTTCGGGAAATCTCATTCAATAAGGTCTTACTGATCATTGATGTTTATCCTCCATCTTTTATTGTAGTTAGGTGCATTTTTTCTTGCTGGATTTAATTTCACGAAACATGCTGGCAAGTGTTTTAATAATATCTGCTTTATGGTGTTTTTTATCTGAAGTTCTTCTAAAAGATATCCTAGGCGGGCAAAACAGGATTTGTTGCCGAATGTTATCAGATACTCTATAACTATCTTTTGCCTGATCTCCGGCCACATCGCTTTCAGACATTTTTTAACTTCTCCTATCCCTCCACATAGTTCTGGCTTATATAATAAGTCTACCAGCAGCCTTTCTTTTTCAGCGATGGCAAAATTAAGGATCTTTTGGTAGCCAAAAAATCGTTTAGGTAGGACAGCAATTGTTTCTATGGGATATGTCCCTATTTCCAACGGGGGGTATTGATGGGGAGATACCAATTGGATCGTCTTGACTTGCTGTTCGGTGAAGCCATAATATGAACAAGCCGTCCAGAAGCTGATATAGGAGGGTGGTCTGGCCAATGTGGCTATGGAAAAAATATTCTCCGCTATTTTCCCTGAATCAACATAGAGATTATTGCCCAGATGAACCAGCACTCCTTTCTTCGTTAAGGAATGAAGGACATTCTTGATGGATGAGGTTTTCCAGCCAGTCATCCTTTTTACTTTTGCTACGGAACATAACATCAGCTCGCCTATGGAATTGAGCAGTTCAGACTCTAATCGAGATAGCTGTTTATAATCATTATATTTGAAGTTTGTTTTTTCCATACTTTTGTTATAAAAGTTATATCCTATAAAAATGTTTCGCTACGTTTTGAGCATGCTGATCTATGGCTCTTGCTCTTAAGTACTCCCGGGGGGGGGGTAACGCATCTTTATAAAAAGAAACATCTTCCACCAGAGGATAATAGAGGTGTTCGAATGAAAAAGATAATGATATTTGGTTTGTTCTTAGTAAGTTTGATGGTGATTGTGGGATGCAGTCAAGAGAATCCTGCAGAAGGCTTAAGTGAAGATGAGCAGATATTACAGCAGCAGATGGAAACAGCTACAGCTGGTAATGCTATTTTTTCAGGCAATCTGAATGATGTGCAGTATCTTGATTTAGCAAAGAATGTTGTTATTTCGGGTGATGATTATAAATGTTCAACTGCAACGGCCACTTCTTGTTGGGTTGAATCTGGGAAGACAAAACGAACATATATGTATAATGGCGCGCTCAGAACAGGGAGCTATAGTGATGGCTGTATGTCTGTCGCTGGGAAATGGCGTTCCAATGATTATGGCTGTTTAGGGAATAATTTGGTATATTGCTGGAAGTATTGCGGTGATGGAACTTGTAATTCCGGCAACGGTGTCTGTGGCGGTGATACCTATCAAGCACCTCCTGTTTGCGGCAATGGAGTTGTAGATGTTGGTGAAACGTGTGAAACGTGCGCTGCAGATGCGGGAGCTTGCCCGGCAGAAACAGAGTTTTGCGCTAAATATGAGCCAACATGGCCTTACGGAATTAGTGACATCTGTGTAGGTGATACAGCACTTGCTTCGAACAAATGTAATGATCCCTCAACAGCAAGTGAATGTTGTCAAACACCAACAGGAACAGTGTTCACTAGTTCTTGTGATGGGAGGTTTCTGGTAAATGGTACTGCTGCTGCCCAATGCGGTGGGGTTAGTGAAACAAGAAGTGTAAAGGTGGATTGTACTGAATTTGCTCTTGCTCTTAGCGATGACCCTTATTTACCCCATGATGTATCAACATGTACTTCTGTCAACCAGGCTACGTGTGCTTCATGCGGTTATAGTAAATGCAGATACACTTCTGGGCAGGAGTTTATCTCTAGGAATTGTTATAGTGGGAGTACATTTGTAGAATTTGTTACCGGAGATGGCTGTGACTTGACTGCCACTTGTACGGAAACAGATGGGGGTAATGTTCCCGGAACTGCTGGTTCGGTTACCATGACATTGAGTGATGGGCGAAGCAACGTGTTGAGTGATAGCTGTAGTAATTCTAATCAGCTTATTGAATATTCCTGTGATGAGACACGTTCACACTTCACAAAAAGAACAGTTAGTTGTGCCACCGGTACAACATGTACCAACGGAGCATGTAGTTAATTTTTTTTCTTTTTCTTTTTTTCTTCAACCGCTTTAGTCCTATTTGCTCTAGTGTTTATATCCATAAAAACCATAAAGGTATAGAAAATAACTTTAATTTCCGTTACTTTTCTTTGTAAAGTTATTTTCTAATAAGCAAATAACTTTAGCTTTGCTTTTCGGAGAAATCCGAAAATTAAAGTCATTTGCTATAAGTTAATAAAGGTGGCATTATTTCTCTAATAATCCTTTTAGAACAGGTGATGTAGCTGTAAAATAGAAGGTATAATAAGAGATCAACACCATTTACTATGGCAAAAGAAATTGCTGCAAAAAATGAAGCGGAATTTGTATTATATACCTCTTCTAATGGTGAGATTAAAGTAGAGGTATTTTTTCGTGATGAAAATATATGGTTAAGCCAAAAAAAAATGGCAGAGCTCTTTGGTGTTGAAGTAAACACTATCAATTATCACTTAAAGGAAATATTCAAAATAGGCGAATTAGACGAATCTTTAACTATTCGAAAATTTCGAATAGTTCAAAAAGAAGGGGCAAGAGATATTGAGAGAGAAACTGACTTCTATAATCTTGATGCTATTATCTCCGTAGGATATCGGGTAAATTCCACTAAAGCCACTATTGAATTCCCCCTCATTTTTAACAAACTTTAAAAATAGCAGCAGTTCTCTTCATGCCAAAGGGAGAAATTATGGGTGGAAAAAGAGATTATAAGAAGCTGATGGGGTGGATCATCATCATCATCATGGTGTTAAGCGTCGGTGGAATCATCAGCAGCGGCTTCTATGCGCAAGACCAGCAGCAGCTTCCTTCTCAAGAATATAACGGCTACAAGATCACTGCTTCAGGATTACAGTCGCAGGTTCAGATCGGCGGCAGAACATACTCTTTCCAATATCCCCCCTGGATGCTGGAAAATATCACCTTGCCACTAGATGTCCTGCCTTGGCTGAGCAAGGAGAAAGTCTATCTGGGCTATGACCCCTTAGACACTGATCATAATGCTTCGTTTTCTCAACAGATGCAGTTCATCGGCGCTGTTTTATACACCAACGGGATCATTCCTCAGCAGGCCTGTACTCAGGAAGAAGGCTGTCCCGATATCCCTTTACTGAACTGTGACAATGCTGGAATCATCTTCTTGTCCAGCACAGAAAACGTTATAACTAATGACAATAATTGCTTAATTTTTCAGGCTGATGATGCTTCTGAACGGCAAAAGTTTGCAGAACGTTTCATCTATGGCTTGTTAGGAGTCATGACGTAAATGGATGATGATCTGAAAGGAAAACGGGACGAGCTGTTGAGCAGCGTGAAAGGATTCTTTACGTCTGAAGCGGGAGAAGATTCTGAAGCGGCTCAAAGAAAAGATCAGCTGGTTCATTTCTTCAAGGACAATAAGCGTTGGCTGCCTTGGGTGGCTCTTCTCATCATTATCCTCATCGGCAGCAACATCCGCGTGCAGAACTTTGGTATTCTGAAAGATGTCGTGACTGGTGATTATGTTTCTACAGACTTAGATTCTCACATCTATCTGAAATATGCGCGAGAAATCCTGAGCACAGGGACATTAGCAGAGGTCGATGAAAATCGTTTCGTCCCTTTGGGAGCACCAACAGCAAACTATGCTTTTCCTGCCTATTGCATCTATTATCTCTATAAGGTCATGCATCTCTTTGACCCTACTGTAACGATCTATTATGCGGACATTGTCTATCCTGTGGTGGCTTTCGCTTTAGGGATGGTCTTTTTCTTTCTTCTGCTCCGGAAATTGTTTGATGTCAAGACTGCTCTTGTGGGTACAGGACTATTGGCCGTCATGCCAGCGTTCTTACAGCGGACGATGGGAGGAAGCTCTGATCACGACGCTCTTGGTGTGATGTTTATGTTCTTGGCTCTTTACACGTTTATTGCAGCCTGGGAGAAGAAGTCAACATCTCAAGCTATGATCTGGGGCACTCTGGCGGGGATAGCAACTGGTCTGATGGGATTAAGCTGGGGCTCCTGGAGATTCTTATACGTCATCGCCGGAGTGTTTGTCCTTCTCCAATTCTTCCTGCATAAAGTTGAGGAACGGCATCTCTATCTGTATGCGTTATGGATCTTCTTTTCCGTTGTGGTGATGCTAGCTTGGGTGCCATTGTTCCCATTAAAATTCCTTTTTACTTCTCCCACAACAGCTCTGACTCTCTTTATGCTTCTTGTCCTAGCTATCGACAGGTATCTTTACCCTTATCTTCTGTCTCTGTCTGCACGCCTTCCCCCTTCCATCTCGTTGAAGAAGGTGCCCAGAGCGATAGGAAGTTTGGGTATCGCTTTAGTGCTGGGGATCGTTCTGGTTTCCATCCTTCTGGGTCCTGCTGAATTGGGAAAGCAGATCAATGAAGCAAAAAATCTGCTGCTTCATCCGATGGGAAAGGATCGTTGGGAATTGACGGTAGCAGAGCAGCATCAGCCATATTTTAATGACTGGGTCAGCCAGTTCGGCCCTTTCTGGTTTGGCATACCCTTATTATTCGCTTTGTTTATCATAGGCATATTGCTCTGCACCTATCAGTTGTGGAAACATGCCCATGGAAAATTCTGGCTGATCATGGGATTTTTGCTGATGTTAGGTGGGATTGCTTTTAGCAGATATCGTCCAGACAGTTGGCTGAATGGTGCAAGCAAAGGTTCTGTCATTGTTTACTTTGGCAGTCTTGCTGTTGTTGCTGCAGCTGGATTGTATTTTTATTTCAAGCTCTATTCCCATAAAAAAGAAGAATTTGAGCGCTTGTCTCATTGGGACAGCAAACTGCTCTTTGCTCTGATCTGGGTTTTCTTCATGCTGATTGCCATGCGTGGGGCTATCCGTCTGACGGTCGTCTTTGCTCCCGTCATTGCAGCGCTTGCGGGCTATGCCTTAGCTCAATTAGCTCTTTCCGTATCAAAGCTGAAGAATAAGTGGTACGTAAGCATCGGCGCAATCGTTTTATTATTGATCGTCTTCAGCCCTTTTGCTGCTCCCTTTTCGGGCATCGTTCCTGCTTCCTATACTCAGAGTCTACAGCAGGCAAAATATAGCGGCGCTCCTTATAATCAGCAGTGGCAGATAGCAGGTGCTTGGGTCAGAGAGAATATTGCAAAAGATGCCATTTTTGGCCATTGGTGGGATTATGGCTACTGGGTGCAGAATGGCTGGGATAGGGCTAGCGTCTTAGATGGAGCAAACAAGGTAAAATATTGGAACTATCTGATGGGCCGTCATGTGTTGGCAGGACAGACACAGGAAGAAGCATTAGAATTTTTACAGCCGCATAAAGCAACTCATTATCTTATCGTAGCAGAAGAGATCGGAAAATATACTGCGTATTCTTCCATAGGGTCCGATGCCGATTATGATAGGTATAGTTGGATCACGACCTTTGGCTTGAATGCGAAAGAATCTAAAGAAACAAGGAATGGGTCTATTTTATTGTATCAAGGAGGCTATGCTCTGGATGATGATTTTGTCTGGCAGGGAAAGGTATATCCCCGTAATGCAGCAGGAATCGGCGCAGTATTAGTTCCTGTTCAGCAAGTAAGTGTTGTTGAAGGCAACGAGACGATTTCTCAGATGGAATTCAATCAGCCAGCCGTCGCTTTAGTCATGGACAATAAGCGTGTTGACGTTCCTTTGAAATGTTTATATTTCGAAGGGCAGATGATTCTCTTCTCCGGAGAAGGGTATCCTGGCTGTTTCAGGTTCGTGCCAGCTCTTGATGGCAACGGTCAGGTACAGAATCCAATAGGGGGAGGATTGCTCGTTTCTGAAGAAGGGATGAAAGCATTATGGGTCAATCTTTATGTCTTTGAGCAGAAGAATCCTGCTTTTGATACCAGTGCATTTAAGTTAGTATATAACAGCGACGGCTACCTGCCATTTTTAGCGTTGGTTCAAGGGAGATTGATGGGCCCGATTAAGATCTGGGAGATCAATTATCCCGAAGGGTTTACCGTCGATGAAGAGACGAAAGCTAAATATCTCGGCGGGAATGAATTATTGCCGGATTATTTCTTTGTGGTGAGATGATTTTGAAGTACCTTCTGTGAGTAGATAGAGAATTCTATCTTTTCCTTCCCACTACAATGACATTAAAACACCAAGAATAAAATGTTGAAAATGGCTTCATGAGGTCATAGAGCCATGGTGTGTGTTTTGGAAACAATTGGGTAAGTTGATAAAGCAATGGGATAGTAGGAGATAAGCCTTTGAGAGATTCTATCGTCATATATTTTTTCATGAACTTCAGATAATCCCCTATATTTCTATCTCCCGGATGGTATTCTGGCTTTGCTGTTCTTGATAACTTTGGAATGAAGAAGAAGATTCTTGCTGTGAGATTCCCTTTATTGGGGATGCTCCAGATGATTTTCCCGTTTGGTTTTACAATCCTCATCAATTCTTTAACTAGGGTTTCCTGCTCATTCTTCTGGAAATGCTCGATGACATCTAAGCAGAGGACAACGTCAAACGTATTATCTGGAAACTTATTGTTGAGGATATTGTCTTTAACCACATGTTCGGAATCGTAAAAGGCATCAATCCCTTGGAGGTCATAGCCGCGTCTCTTAAATTCCTGGACGAGAAGGCCTTGCCCGCAGCCAGCATCCAATATTTTTGCTTCCTTTGGCACTTGCTCTAGTAACGAGATGATATACTTCATCTTTGCTTCAAAGGTATGCTTATACGACCACGTGTCATAGGTCCAGTAAGGGTTAATCTTTTTGAGATGTTCTCCGGAATAAAGCTTTGCGTAATTCATTGTAGGATCAGAAGAAGGGTTTTATTTAAAGATTGTTGAATTGTTGATTATGTTCTAGACGTATTTATCTACTCTTCTTTTCCCAAAACACTTATCGATGTGCCGGGAAGGACACCTTTGTTCTGCTTATGGATAGAATAATTTTTTCGCAAGAAATTGTAGATGTGTTTCCCAACTCTATTCCCCATGGCAAAGCGCCGTAAAGCGATATACTTATCATTATCCTGGCAGATGAGATAAATAAATAATCCTAGTTTCTTGCCAAACCTATATTGTAAGAATGACCGGTTAAATACTGCGCGAGCTTTCTTCAATGCCTTCACCCGCTCGTTAAACCTGAATTCTCTCGTCTCAAATACTGGTTCTCCTATCTTTGTAGTTGTATCTCGTAAATATTCTTCCGGTTGGCGCAAGAATCTAGCTCGGCCGGTCTTTTCCTGTTCTCTGATCCATTGATAGACCCCCGTTCCAGGATAGGGAATCATATTGCTGACCATGGTATAATCACAGGTCTTCAAAATCTTTTTAGCAAATTTTACAGAATCCATAGCATATTCATACGTCTCTTCAGGATGACCGATAATGAAGTTTACGGCATGTTTTAAACCAACTTTTTTTGTTAAGGCAGATATCTCTTCGATCTTCTCTAATGTTGTCGCTTTCTTGATGACTTTTAAGATGTAGGGATTTCCCGTCTCTAAGCCATAGGAAACAAAGACACAGCCGGCTTGTTTCATCAGCGTCAACAATTCTTCATCCACTCTGTCTGCTCTTATCCCATTGGCGCAGTTCCAGTCGAATTTCATGCCGCTGGCGATGATCCTTCGGCACACTTCTTTTGCCCGCTCGATGTCCATGGTGAAGACATCATCAACAAATTCAAAGAAGCGGAATCCTTGGTCGTACCAGTGCTTGATCTCGGCTAAGATGTGGTCTGGCCCTCTTGGCCGGAAGGCTTGCCCCATACTGATCTTCACATCGCAGAAGGTGCAGCTGTAAGGGCAGCCCCTTGACGTTTCGATAGGTAGGCGCTTATCGACATAGTGGATATATTTAGGCAATTCAAATTTTTCGTAAGCGGGAAAGGGCAATTCATCCAGCTGCCAGTTTAATTTTCTGATCTGATTTTCGATGATCTGACCTTTTTCATTTCTCCAAAGCAGGCTTTTGATTTCTTCTAAGGGATAGCCTAAACATAATTGTAACAAAGGGATCTCACCATCTCTGGTAACTCCAAAATCTGATCCGGTCTCTTCTAACGCTTCTGATTTTACGGTAGAAATATGCGCTCCACCGAGGATGATGGGCAATTTAGTCCTTCTTTTAATCTCTTTGATCACTTCGTATGTTCTAATGAAATCAAAACTAAACATCGTTACTCCGATAAGATCAGCTTTTACTTCTTTAGCTTTCTTGACGATATCATCAACGGTATATCCTAACTGCTGATCTATGACCGATGTTTCAAAGCCTTCTCTGTCAAGATAAGCCATGAGCATAGCAATACCAAGATGAGGATTCAACGCTTTGCCATAAGCGGCAGAAACGTTGGTTACGACAAATAAGATCTTTTTGAAGCGTCTGGGATAGGAACGGTTTGGCTCGTTTTCTTCTGAAGCGGCTGCTTTAGGGATTCCTGTGAGCGTATCATCATGGTGTCCTGCTATTGCCTGTGGTGGGGGATTCATAAGAATACATTACCTCAGTTCTTTTTTATTCTTTATTCTTCTGGAGAATATATAAAGGTTTGTTCGTTTTTTTGAAGGATGGGTTTTTTGGCGTTATATTTTCCTCTTCTTCAGAAAGCTATTTAAACAATGAAGCATACATGTTCGCTATGTGGATAGCGAAGATAAAATTAAAGCATGATTGTATTTTAGGGGACAGATGCAAGAAATTTAGCGTAGTGGTCCAGTCTTTAGATCTGAATGAAGAAAAGAAAAAGGGCAAGGTTCTGACATCCTCTATCCATCAATTGCTTGGTGATGTGAAAAATATTCAGCATTTCATTCATGATTTAAAGAAAGATACGAGGACAGAATACGTAGAATTCAATGGTCAAACTCTCTTTTTAGTCGAGACAGCAAAGAAAAAGCCGGTCTCACAATTCTCCCGGAAAATGTTTTTTGTCAAGCCAGTAGTGATCGATACGCATGGCTATGAACATTGGGAGATCGCTTCTTATCAGAAGGAAGAATTGATGATATTTATTCATCAGGTAAAACCGATCGTCGATGAATTTGAGCTATTGAGCATAAAAAATACTCCTCTCCAGAACATTTATTTTCCTAAAGTCCTGCCGGAATTGACAGATTTACAGAAGAAAGCGTTAGAGCTTGCCATCCAAGAAGGGTATTATCTCGCTCCAAAAAAGATAACGTTACGGAAGTTAGCCTTATTGATGAAGTGTTCTCTGGCAACATACCAAAAACACCTGCAAAAAGCGGAAAGCAAGGTCATTCCTGATACCCTTTCTTTTTTAAAGTAAAATATTTAAAGAAGTAGGTATTTTAATGCTGTATGGAAACAGTAACCATACCTAAAATACAATTTGAACAGATGCAACGGGAATTACAAACACTTCGCCACAGTGCACTGTACATGAAATTGATGGATTTTGAAAGAGATATTGCTCAAGGTAAAAAATTTTCCCGGAAAGATCTTGGCTTTTAAGTCTCTAGCTTTTAATCTTATTTTTTCAATAGTTCTCTGTTGTTTTTCTTCGCTGGTTTTCATTTCGTACTCAAAGACGTAGATTTCATTGGTTTGAAACTGATGTTTGAAATAAAGTCTTATCGGCGGATGTTTTCTCTTCATTTCATAAATAAAGAGATGCGAATCCAACAATTTTCCCGCGTCTGGGCCTCTTGCTTCAAGTTCATCAAGCATCGTATTGATAATGTCTTTGAGTTGTTGGTTTTTGGCAGCTTTCTGAAGCTGTTTGATCATAACATCATTAAAAACGAGAGGGAAATGCACCATCAGCTTGATAAAGCAAGCATTTCTATATAAATTCATCGCGATGAAATAAGGCATACATGTTCGCTAGAAATATTAAGTAGATGCTGGCTGCCATATATCTATTATTTGGTGGACGAAATGACATTAGTTAGCGAATTACGCAGCGCATTTAAAGAATCTCCGGACATAGGATTGGTAGAAGAAAGACGTACTGTTGATACTAGTTTTGCACTTCATGATGGCGCTTGGGATGAACCAAAATTTAGTAATGTCCGCTTTTATTTAGCACCTAAGCAAGGCTTCCATCAGCTTCATCGTGCAAATTGCGCTGATCTTGCTGCCATGTTTGAAAGATTGGTAAGACCATTTGAAACTATGCCTGATGGAGAGCATTATGGTTTAGGCAGAAGGCAATTTGTTCCTGCTGGTTTCAGGCAGGATGGTAATGCTTTTGTAGAAGTGTATCGTAAGCACGGGTTGTACTTTATAGGTGGATTTTATGCTACAGAAACGGTTGGTATTAGGACAACAAGCCCGCATACATTGTCCTATGAGCTTCTTCCGGAGTGTAAAGCAGAATTTGATGAAGCTCTTTGGCGAGGTTATGAACGGTATGGAGAAAGCACCGATGTAGTGAGAAGAGATATACGAGTGCATCTTTTTCCATCGAGAGAATTTTTAGAAAGATGGGATGAAGTGGTTACGAAAGAAGATTGCGATGTACTTGAAGAAATTGGCCTTTTAGCATATCCCAATTATGAGATTGATGTAGAACGATACAACCGACAATTTAAGGCTTACCTCGACTAGCTGGTTCTCTGTCATAATCTTTTCTAGCGGTTTCTCTATCACAATCTTTTTAAGAGAGCGGCTTTTTCATCAAGAGATGAAGCAGTATAAGATAGTCTATCGGAAGAGCGAATGCATCGGGGCAGGGGCTTGTGAAGCGGCTTTCCCGGAAGGATGGTTCTTTGACAGAGAGACGTCTATTGCCACATTGAAATCTCCTCAGGCAAAAAAGACAGCAGAGCGGGAAGAATTGATTATCGATGAGCTACAATTTGACCAATTTATGGAATCTGCCCAAGTCTGTCCGGTGATGATCATCGAGATCTATGAGCTGGAGACGAATAAGAAGGTCTGGCCGGAAGATTGAGTTCTGATAAAAAGCATAAACCAATTTACTTTAGTATGTTGCTTCTGATGTCAATTCTCGTTCATTGTCTGAAGTGCTTCTCCCTCTCAACATCTTTATCCCATAAAGGTTTAAGGCAATCTTGATGGTCAATACTAGAGATATGGCGATAGGTGCTCCGATGATACCCCAATAGTAGACAAAGAGGAAGTTTAATGCCGTGTTAAGGATCATGGAGAGGGCGAAATCTATCCAGAGGATGCGGATAAAGAATGAGGAATGCTTGTTTTCTCCGACAAAAATAGAGTTGAAGTACGAATAGATATTCAGCATCATGGAAGAGATGACTAAGGCTATCGGCAGATATGTCACTTGATACTCCGGACCATAGAGCCAGGGGATGAGCAGATAATTTCCAACTAAAACAACAGCGGAAAATGGCACGAGGATGATCATGATCTTCTTGAATGACGTCCGGAGCTTGTACCTATTGACTGCGGCCATGGGAACAACCACCATCGGCAAGACATAGCCGATGAGGCGGATGACATTGATGATGGAAGAATGGGCAGAGTATAACCCTAAACTGTTAAAATCGGCAAGGTAATTGATGACTAATGCGTCAACAAAGCGCAACGTATAGATGCTTACTTGCATTAGGAATAAGGCCAGAGTGATGTGAAAAAATTCTCTGGAGTGGAGATTTTCCATGAAGCTTTCTTTTTTTTGAGTATGTTCTTGTTCTGGAGGTGTCATCTGGCCAATACTATCTCGCTTCTTCTCTTTCATCGCCTTGATGATGCTGGGGATGGCTAGTACTCCAGCAATCAACAATGCAGCAGACATGCTCAATAACACGGCAGAAAAACTGAATGAAAAAAAGAACATGATGATGAGAAATACGATAGCCAGTGTACGGTTCAATAAGGAAAACCATGATGCGGCCGCGAATTTCTTGAAGCCGCGCAAGATAGAGTAGGTAAGATAATGGATGGTATAGGTGATGATATATAATGCAACCGCTGCCGTAAAATTTTCCATCTCGGGATTGAGGTTGATGATGTCCGTGACAAAGAGAGCAAGGAGCGTGAAGATGATCGTCGGGGGAATGATCTGCCATACAACCCGCAGTAACGTCTGTTTCAGCAGCTGAGGCTGTTTGATGATGACTTGAGTGAGGGCATCCGGCAAGCTGAGTGAACTGAAAAGATAGATCAGGCTGACTAAGCTGAAGAAGTAAGTGAATATTCCTAACTCCTCTTGACCATAAAAGCGGGCGATGAGGACACGGAGAATGATGATGCTTAATGATATGAATCCGTAGATGAAGAATGTCTTGACAAGATGTGATCTGGTTTCGCCCTGGTTGATGATAGATTTAATCTTTTGGATCATCTTTATTCTGTTTTTTCTTTATCTCTTCTCTTTCTATTTTTTCTATATACTATCTTTTTCTAGAAAGGTGATAACCTCTTCTGCCATCGTGCATGATGGTTGAGTATATCTCTCAAAGCGATGGGTTTTTGCTTGTTCGATAGTGGATGGGAGCTGGCTGACGTCATCGCAATAGAGCAAAGCAGATGTCTCTTTAGCCATCGCTTGCAAATATTCTACTTGGTGCTGAGGGTCAGTACGGTCTCGATTAGGCACGGCAATAAGTTTTCTCCCTAGCCTTAAAATTTCAAAGACGGTTCCTGGGCCACCATGGCTGATGATGATATCAGCTTGCTGATAGTATTTCTGCAAGTCTGGAGCGAAGGTGAACCATGGGCAGTTCTTTGGCTGATATATTCCATTGCCTATCTGAATGATGACATTTTCTCTGATTTTCCCTTCTTGTTTGAGCCTGTCGATCTCTTGGACTAATGGGTCAAATGTTCCATTGCCCACGGTTACAAACATCGTTCTCTTTTTTTTTTCCAGGATTTTTTTCACGACTTTTTCCATTACCTTTTCTATGATCATGATAATCTCCCCACGTAAACTGATTTAGGATAGAATTTCTTTAGGCTTGGCCATTGGACAAAGAAGAGGTCAGCTGCACGATAACAGAACTTTCCTGCCTGAGATCCATGATGGACTCTTACCCAAGACTCGATGAAGATTGTTTTTATTCCCAGCAGCTTTGCCAGCCAAAATAAAGGGATAGCTAATGATGGGCCGGAACTGATGATGGCATATGGTTTTACTGTACGAAGGACATGGAGCAGCTGAAAACTTGCTGGGATTATTTTCAGAAGGACGATCAATAAGGATCTGTCGCTCATCAACCGGGGATTTTTGACACGGTGAATTTTTCCGTGAAAAGGTATTTTCTTCTCTGACGTCTGGTCATCATCTCCCAGAAGATAATCATAATCATATTTATCACCCATACTGCTGATGAGCTGCAGCACCTGCGAGGTATGGCCGCCCATCCCTAGATGGATTAGGATTTTTTTCATAGGTGTATTCCCGCTGAAGATATTTATAAATGTTAGGAAGGTCTGGCCATAGTTAGTAGTCAAAATGATCAAGTCATTGATCTGTTTTCCATAGTATATTTAAGGAAGATTTTGAGAGGAGCTGTTTAGGGTATATCTATGGGAAATAGTAGGGATCTGGTAAAGAAAGATAACAAGGAGAACACATCTGTCGATCTCTTATTCATCAGCCTTTCCAGTAAAACAACTCTGCAGAATTCTATTCACCAGCCCATCCTGCAGCTCTTGGCAACGAAGTTTTATTCCATTGCCGTCTTCTGCTGGGGCAAGTCTTTTCAGGAAACAGAAAGAAATATCACTTATTACAGCGGAAATTTTCTTGATTGGTGGAAGTATCTCCGACGAATAGGAGAAGCAAAGATCATCTACATCAATGATTTTTTTGTTGGGGGGTTATTTGGCAGGTCGATCAAAAGAAAGTCTAAACTTGTTTTTCGCTGCGGAAGCCTCTGGAAATATGACCTTCATTCTCTTTCCGCTATTTTCAAATCTTTCATCGCCATTCTTTCAAAGCCGGTAGTTGTCCGAAGCTGTGATAAAGTAGTCTATAATTCTCAGGCGATTGTTCAGAAACAATACTCTCATCCTTGGGAAGTAGTCTATAATGGGGTTGATACTGCATCGTTCTTCCCTCAAAAGAAAGAAGTGGGGCGACCACTTCAACTATTGTTTGTGGGGAGAATTTGGAAGGAGAAAGGGCTGGATTATCTCTTTGAAGCAGTAGGTTCATTTTCTGATTCTTTGTTTGATGGTTCAGTATCGTTGACAGTCGTTGGGGATGGCCCTATGTTATCATATTATAAGAAACAATATTCCCCAAAAAATAACTCCATTCATTTTCTGGGAAGAGTTCAGCAGGAGGAACTGCCAACAATTATTCATCAGCATGATATCATTATCCTTCCATCCCTTCGAAACAGCGCAGAATCATTCCCTAATGCTCTTCTGGAAGCGATGGCTTGCGGCAAACCAGTCATAGCCAGCAAGGGATGGGGGATTCCC
>Ga0209541_10004883_pt1 | contig 23623 bp, 26 predicted proteins | sample RifCSPlowO2_01_FD_184027 | JGI IMG/M metagenome (GOLD analysis project Ga0209541, IMG submission 184027) | Groundwater microbial communities from Rifle, Colorado - Rifle CSP2_plank lowO2_0.1 (SPAdes) (version 2) | ecosystem: Environmental > Aquatic > Deep subsurface > Groundwater | place... | reverse complement strand
CGTATCCCAAACTCCACTTCAAAATCGTCCGCCAGCTGGCGGACTCAAAGCCAGTGAAGCTACGTTTGGGAATCCCTCGCTCGCGTCACCCGACATTATTAGTAATATCACCTGTTTTACCACCCGTCCCGACACCAACTTCGGCGCCACATTCGTTGTCATCGGACCCGAACACCCCTTCGTCGCTTCGCTCCTTAAGTCACTTAAGTTACCTAAGCCACTTAGTAAAAAAATCTCTGATTACATCGTCTCTGCCAAGAAAAAAAGTGAATCCGAGCGTATCGCCGAGGGCCGGAAAAAAACAGGTGTCTTTACAGGGTGTTACTGTATCAATCAACTAACTAACTATAAAATGCCGGTCTATATTTCCGATTTTGTCTTGGGTAACGTTGGTACCGGAGCGGTAGTCGGAGTTCCCGGCCACGATCTTCGTGACTTTGAGTTCGCCAGAGAATTTAGGATTCCTATTTTGCGAGTCGTAGTGGGAAAAGACGGTGACACATCCGAAATTACGAAACCGGAACAAGTTCAGGAAGAAGAGGGGACTATGGCTAGTTCCGGATTTTTGAATGGGAAAGATATAAAAAGTGCCATTTCGTTGATGATGGATCATCTGGAGGAAAAGTGTTGGGGTAAAAGGGTCACTACCTACAAACTTCGCGACTGGTGCATTTCCCGTCAACGCTATTGGGGCGCGCCAATTCCCATGATCAAATGCCCCAAATGCGATTGGGTGCCGGTTCCGGAAGATCAACTTCCGGTCTTGTTGCCCGATCTTAAGGATTGGAAGCCGGAAGGAACGGGCAAAGGTCCGCTTGCCAAGTTAGAATCATTTGTTAACGTGGCTTGCCCTGAGTGCCGATCGAAATCGGCACGAAGGGAAACAGATGTTTGCGATACATTTTTAGACAGTTCGTGGTACTTCCTGCGTTATCCTAGCGTTTACTTAAGTAACTTAAGTGACTTAAGTAACTTACCTTGGAATCGTGAAACCACGCGTTGCTGGTTGCCAGTCCATAGTTACATCGGCGGGGCAGAGCATACCGTTCTTCACCTTTTATACTCGCGTTTCGTCACCATGGCTTTCAAAGATTGGGGACTTTTGGATTTTGATGAACCTTATAAACGTTTCTATGCCCACGGACTAATTATTGCCGAGGGCACCAAGATGAGTAAAAGCCGGGGTAATGTCATTATTCCCGACATTTACATCAATAAGTACGGGGCTGATACGTTAAGAACGTATTTGATGTTTTTAGGACCGTTTGATCAGGGTGGCGATTTTCGCGACACCGGTATTGCAGGAATGTACCGTTTTCTGGGACGAGTATGGAGACTTGTTCTAGGTAGTCTTTCACTTAAGTTACCTAAGGTACTTAGGTCACTTAAAGAAAACGAGCTGCCAGATCGCGTCATGCACCGTACCGTCAAAAAAGTCACCGAAGACCTCGAAAACCTACGTTACAACACGGCAATAGCCCATATTATGGAATTTGTTAACGTTCTTACTGACAACAGACAACTGATAACTGAAAACCACATCAAAACCTTACTTTTATTGCTCGCTCCCTTTACTCCGCACATGACTGAAGAGTTATGGTTCAGATATTTTGTCCTTAAGCCACCTAAGCAACTTAAGTTACTTAATTCTATACACCTGGAAAAGTGGCCCATATATGACGAGGAATACCTCGTTGAGTCAGAAGTTACAATAGTTGTCCAAATCAACGGCAAAACCCGTGACGTGATCAAAGTAGCCGCAAGACACCTGAAAGGTAGCCGTAAGGATTCCTTTCAGGTGGAGGAAACAGTAAAAAAACTCGCCCAAGAATCAGAAAAAGTCTCCAAGTACATTTCCGGAAAAACTATTAAGAAAGTCATTTTCGTCCCCGGCAAGCTCATAAACTTTGTTATCTAATCCTGATCTGTTATAATAAACCTCTTATGACAGGATCTCCACCCAACGAAAGAGCAGCACCGCCAGAAGGATCAAGGCTACCATTGGTTTGTATGACATGTGGTGCAGTTTACCAGTCAGGCGAAAGAGTTGAAACTGAGACATGCGGAGCTGCTAATATCAAGTTTTTAACCTGTAGCGCTAATTCTGCTCATAATACAGTATATTTAGCGGACTGGAAACCAGGGATGCCTTGTCCGGAAAGTCGCATGAGTAGATGTCCCGGCACATTGCAGGATATGCGAATAACAGGTCCATGTCCCGGTAGACTCACTCCACAGATACAGAGTTCAAGTTAATAAAATACCCCGATTCAATCTTCATACAGCTTACAAATTATGTCAGTAGAAAGACCTGCACAGATAGATGAGATAGATTACTCGATTGACTCGAGGGTAATTGCTAAGGCAGAGGAAATATTAGGTAATCCTAAAATTACTCCTGAGACAGCTAATAAATGGATCCATAGTCCGGTTAAGGCTGCTTTTGAGAGGATTACTTTCGGCTTAATCGGATCGCTTACAGCTCCGATAACGTTTGGACTTATGGCTGGCGTGCAGGTTGTTGACGGATGGCCGGTCTTAGATGATTACGATGTTGGATATTTAGGTTTAGATAACGAATTTGTAGGTATTCAGAGATTATATAAAGTCAGGTCTCTAGTTAAGAATACTCCCAAAGCTGACGCGCAACCTCCACATACTACAAGTCTTTATAAGGGTGGAAGAGCCAGGTATCGACCTGATGTTGATTCCAGAGTTCACTCGAGGTACGGTGGATTATTAAGAAAGAGTAGCGTTGATGAACTGCCTCAGCTATGGGCGATATTATTAGGAACCTTTGCCGGTGTTGGTGGCAGAGCTTATACTTTATCTGAATTAAAAGGAATTAAAGAAGATTTTATACAGCACGATTTAGAAGGTAATGTTTTCCCGGATAATTTTCCTACAGATTATCGGGCAGTTGTGAGTCGCGTGCAACCAAAACCTGCTTTATTCAGTTTATATACAGCCACATTACGAAAAGCTTTGACCATGCCGGAACGATTGACTTTGGATTATTTATATTTTACCAAGGCCAATCCGCTGGGTGATGTTCGAATTATAAGAGCCACGATAGAAAATGTACTTCAGGCAGTTGGCGCAAGATAAACTAAATTTACCTTAAATTGATCCACTAACATATAAATTGATATAATATTTTAGATGAGTGAAAGAGATAAGAGTTTATTAAAATGGCTAATTTCAACATTACGGTTGGAATTTCCCTTTCTTATTGATACTACAGATCCCCAGATAAGAGATGAAAGGATAATACTTATAGGACAAGCAATGGAATATGGTCTTGAGAAGGCAACACAGTTCGGGTTAGGTGAAAGACCGGATCTAAGAGTAAAATATACTCAAGATCCTGATAGAGTATTACCGGAGGTAACTAGCGGTCTATGCCAACAAGCTAGTCGAGCTGCGTTACGTTTTTTATACTCTCATTCAGAAAGCCCACAATATTTCTCTGATTATTGGCTAATTGTCTCAAGAAGATTTGGAGCCGTAGATATTGTTCATCAACTGGGAGCGGTAACGGGATCAGACGGTCTTTGGTATGCATTCTCTCCTGCTAATCTTGCTAGTTTACCTGGAAGATATGATAGGAAAACACACATTATTACCGCAGCTGGTGATTTAGAGTTGGTGGAAAATATAGAAGCTGTAGAACCGATTTTGTTCAGTAATTATTTTGAGAGATTAAAAATTCCATATAGGGGTGATTAACATAACTATAAAATTCCCCTTGTATTCTTTTCCTCGCTAACTCCCAAGTCGTTTTATTTTGCTAATCTATCTAGTTCTGACTTTAATCTATCAATCTCAGCGTCATAATTAGGGCAAAGTTGTTTGTAGAGTCTGTCACCCCTAAGCGTGCCCAGATTTTCGTTTATATGTACTCTTACAGGAACAGAATCTGATCCCCATTTATTAACTGCTCTTTGGGTCGTTTTAATAGCACCGTTTATACCAGATGCTAGCTGGCAAAAATCCTATTTCTTGGCATAATTCGCACAGGTTCGGCATAATGTTAAAATTCATTATATTATAACTAAAATTGATCCGTTAGTATATAAATTGATATAATCAGGTGGAAAATCATAATTTCAATTTTTATGTTACCTGAGATCAAACGGGGTTTAACGCTGTTAGATTTAGAGAGAAGATATCAGAACGGTCTTGGTATGATGTTGGAATATATTATGGGTATGTCACCCGATGTGGTTTTCTACCCGGGAGATTCAGCCTCACGGATGGCTAATGATCTGGAGTTGAACGCTAGAAGTCGAGGATTGACTTTACCACCAAGCGTGAAAGTTCCACATGACGTAAGCCGGTCATTATACTGTAACCATCCGTTGGAGAGTCACCGTTTAGATTATGATATGCTATAATAAATGCAAAGTTATATCTCTGTTCATTCAAAACTCGGTCGTACTATTAGGACAAGCCCGAATTATTGGGATAGAATAGTTAAACTGAAACATCCGGTAATGGAAGGTAGGGAAAAAGAAGTAAGAGCTATCTTGAAGGATCCGATACTTATCAAAGAAAGCGCAAGGGATCCAGACGTCTGTCTTTATTATCGGACTTTTGCTAAAAGATATATTTGTGTCGTCGTACGACATGAGAACGGAACAGGGTTTATTATAAGCTGCTATCCGGTGGATAAAATTAAAGAAGGAAAAACTATCTATGAAAAAGATAAAAGTCTTTCATGACGCTAAAGGGAATACCTTAACTGTATGGTTTGACGAACCCTCAAAAGAAGCTATCTGTGAAGAGATAGGAGAGGATATGGTCCTGATGAAGGATAAATCCGGGAAAGTAATTGGAGTGGAAAAGCTTAATTATATTATTCCATTCACAAAAGATTATCACAGTCTTCCTGTCGAAGTAATTTCTGCATAATATTTCCATTACTCAAATACTCCGAAACGTCCTATTTCACTACCACGTGATAGTCAAATAGGGTATTTCCCCTCCCATTTGATCCACTAATATATAATTGATATAAGCCAGACTTAAGGGTATAGAAAATTAACGCTAGGTTTTTTTCTGCATGGTCTTGACAAAGTTTGTATGAATCTTGTATGATATTTGTACTATGACTACAACTGTTAATATCTCTTTACCTAGATCGCTATACGAAGACGCCAAAAAACTTCTTGTAAGTCGTGGATATACATCAATAAGTGAAGTTATGCGTGATGCCTTACGGCATTTAGTCCATCCTCACGTAACAGAAAACGGTTTCACTCCCGAATTTGAAGAAGAAGTATTACGATCAGCTGCTGAGCCGGTAAAAAATGATATAGTTTTAGAAACAGATGAAGATATAGATAATTACTTTAAGCATTTAAAGTTTTTAGCAAAAAAAAGAAAGGTAAATGATAAAAATACAGTTAAGCGGTAATTATGACAGTATGTATCGGGAGTTAGTAGGGGAAGATAAAGAATTGAGAAATATTCTTGCCGAAAAAGTAAAATGGTTTAGGCGTAATCCGGAAGATACCCGTCTAGATAATCACCCCCTCAGAAAATCCTTGAAAGGCAAATGGGCTTTTTCTATAAATGACGATATCAGAATAGTTTACGAGTGGTTGGACAAAACTTTCGCTCGCTTCCTTTCCATTGGCCGTCACGTCAGAGTCTACCATGACTTATCTTGACTGATCTCCTTTTTCTGCTAAGATGAGATTATGGGAATCACCAAGGTAAAACTTATCGTAAAAAATCCTGAGCATCCTTCGCAAAAAGCAGAAGGAGATTTTCTGGTAGATACCGGAGCGCATTACACCGTGCTTCCGCATGCTTTGGTCAAGAAATTGGGTTTGAAACCGTCTTATGTATAGGAATTTTCTCTGGCTGATGGTAAAATCATCAAAAGATCAATAGGAGGTGCGGTAATCCGATTTCAGGATAAAGAACTGCCTCTTCCCGTTGTCCTTGGTGAGAAAGACGATGATGCGCTTCTTGGAGTAACAACTCTCGAAGGATTCGGTTTGATGATAGACCCCTTCAAAAGAAAAATCTACCACAGCAAGTTAATGCTTGGGTGATGTGCATTATATCCTGTGATCGCATGATCTTATGTACATTTATATTATATTGACGATTGGATCTTCACAAAATATTTATAGGCAAAAGAGCTAATTTGCAAGGCTACGGTAATCCCCATAATTACCGACCAGATGCTAAACCTTTGCAGCGCCACATGGAGAAAAATTAACCCCATAGAGAGATAAGTTAATCGGTGTATCCGATACCACCAGATTCCCAATCTTCCAAGGCTAAGATCATTGGAGGTGATAAAAAGGAAAAACAAAATACTTAAAGCCCCGAAACCCAACACCTCAAAAAGTCGAAGTGGTATTATCTGTTTTGAGGCGAGAGTGATAATAAATTTTACGGATAGAGAGTGGTTTAAAGCCAGAAGATACATGGTTATCCCAAGATATCTTCTGAAGATTCGAAGGAGAGCCAGCAGTTTATGCCTTATTCCAAACCTTTCTGCAATTCCGGGTACAAGTGTCATGACATAAAAAACCAAAGCCGCCCGCCCGCTATTAACACCCAGATTATAAAAGAAGAGGGCGTTATTGTCTCCAAAATACAAAGACCTGCTTGCCGCAAAAACTGTAACAAGAATTAATCCGTAGAAGACCTTAAATCCCAGTATGACCTTTTCTTTTCTCGGTATGATGTAAGAAAAAATTTTATCCATAGACATATTATATATCACGGGTTGACTTTTTCTTTCAGAAGTTGTTGAATTAAAGAAATATGCAGATTGTCGAAAAAATTTCCAGTTATTTTATCATTTTTATTTTGGCTTGCGGATTGGTAGTTTTTATCAAGGCCATCAATTTTACGATCCCTTTGGCTATTACTACTACCACCAGAACTACTGAAATGGCCGTGGTAGGAGAAGGGAAGGTTGAGGCAGTTCCGGATATTTTCTATGTGAGCGCAGGCATTACGGTGAACAATGTCTCAACGAGCGAGGAGGCCCAGAAGCAAATAACAGAGATTAATAATAAGATTATCCTTGCTTTGAAAGATTTGAATATACAGAAAGATAATATAAAAACTTCAAATTACTCAATAAACCCTAATAATAAATACGAAAATGGAGAATATAAAATCAGTGGTTATAACGGTAATGCTTCTCTTGAAATAAAAGTCAGAGATAAAGATATGACTTCCAAAGCAATAGCTGCAGTGACTAATACTGGAGCCAACAATGTCCGTGTTTCTAGGGCAACGGTTGAGAAACCGGAGAAATATCGTGAACAAGCACGAAGCAAGGCGATAACAAACGCCAAAGAACAGGCAGAAAAGTTATCAAGCGAATTAGGCATTTCTCTAGGAAGAGTAGTAAATATGGTTGAGTCTACACCCGGAAATTATAGTCCCCGATATGACAGTGTATCATTAAGTCTTCCAAGATCTGGCGGTGGCGCCATAGAACCAGATATTGAACCCGGTTCCCAAACCATCACTTCTACCGTCACCCTCTATTTTGAGAAAAAGTGAGTTCGAAGTTCATTGAGGCGTGCATGACGCAAAAAAATTATAGGAATGATACCCCTTTAAAATATCTAAATAATGCCTTGTTATTATTTCTGCATAACCAGTTAATGATTGTTGGATAGCAACAGGATCGCATTGACCTATCACATCAACCATCATTCCTCCGGGATAAAAACCGGCAAAGTCTATAGAAACACCATTCCTGTTTAAAACTACGGTTCCAACGCCTGCCACAAGTATACAAGCGGCAATTGTCATGGCTACTCCTGCTACTATGACTTCTCTTCGGTGATCAGAAATAAATTCTTGCGTATTAACTCCAGCTTGTGATAGCGCCTCTTTAGGTGACATGGATAGACGGATGTTATCAGAATTAGCAGATCAAATCAATTTTAAGGCTTTTTGGTGGGGATAACAGTAGGTGGATAAAAGCAACCGATCGGAGGTTGAACCTGATCAGATGGAACCCATTCATTATTGCTGTTTTGGCTTTTATATTCACACGCAGGGTTATCTGTCGTATCACTGCATACGATTCTTAGTATTCTTTTTTTAGGAAAATAAGGATCAGTTTGACGTGTTTGTTCCTGTATAGGATTTTGTGAATTGAATTTACACGATATTGGTATAGTAAGCGTGTTATAACTATTTCCGCCACAAGGTATTATCTCTCCATTTCCCATTCTGCAATCAGCTCTTTTTACTATATTTGCATTTTTTATTCTGATACCGAAATCTTTCATAAAATTATCAAAGTTATATTTACCATCAGAAGTTTTAGTCTTTATACAACATAATCCGTCTTTAATTAAATTGAACCCCCATTTTTCCGAGGAATTAGTCCTGATAAATGGTTCTGGATAGTTATTGGGATCCCAGCTTGTACATGGTCTAGCATCCTGTCCAAAATAAGACGTAACGATAAGATTATCACGAATGCCATTGACATATGACACCTCTCCTTCTGTGTTGTATATCCCTAAACTATTTAATGTGTTTGTAAACAATTGTTTGCATTTATCTGCAGGAGCAGCCAGGTTTGATTGAATTTCCGCAGCTTTAGAGCTGGTGTCAAGATTGGAATTATTCAATAAATAAACCAGATAGATCACCCCTATGGCGATGACAGCCAGAAATAACCATTGCAGATTAAACAGTTGAAACAGGAATGATTTTTGTTTGGGGTTGGACCTTCTTTTTTGACCGGATGCCTTTTTTCTTTTCATGGGAAAATATTACTTCTATTCTATTAGAGAGTATATATTACCCTTTGTCAAGGGTTTTGTATAAGAGTGAGATATATGTTATACCAGTATTGATGGGTGGAGTAAGCGAGAATCAAGCTGATAATCCGTTAATCAATACAGAGAGAATCAGAGAAATTCTTGATTTATATAAATTCCCTCTTATAACTGGTTTATTAGGACTGGCACTTTTGATTGTCGCCATATCACTTCTAATTCAATACTCAAAATATAATAGCAGCGAGGTTGTCTTTAATACAGAATCTACCTCAAGCGCCGGGATTAAGGTAAGAATAGATTTAGAGGGAGGAGTGGAAAGTCCCGGTGTCTACGAACTGGATAGTGACAGCAGGGTAAGTGATGCGCTTATTGCCGCCGGAGGTTTATCTGCTGATGCCGATCGGAGTTGGGTAAGCAAAAACTTAAATCGGGCCGCCAAGCTTACTGACGGAGGTAAAATCTATATTCCGAAAGTCAGTGAAGTTGCTTCTGACAGCTCCTTAAGTAACCTAAGTGACTTAAGTCACTTAGGAGTAAACACTAGTAAAACAATTAACATAAACACCGCCTCCCAAGCCGAGCTTGAGGCTTTGTCGGGGGTTGGACCTGTTACTGCAGCCAAAATTATAGCCGGGCGTCCTTATCAGACTATAGAGGAGTTGAAATCCAAGAAGATCGTAGGCAATAGCGTTTTTGAGAAAATAAAAGAGCAGATTTCTTTATGATTTTATGATATTATTCATGATATGTTGCCTTTAGTTATCGGTTTACATGTAGCATGTTATGGAGCCTATAAAGACAGTCCTTACGAGAATTTCATCATGAGGAAGTTTATAAGGGAAATTGTTTTAGTTCTAATAATAAGTGTTCTTATTTCATTCATTTTCCCATCATTATTGCAAAAAGAAAAACCATATCTCGTTTTTGCATTTATTCTTGTCGTTTCACGGATTGTTACTGAAATGTATAAGTTATTTATAAGAGTAGAGGATCAAAATCATTACAAAATCCCATCCCAGGTTCATTTTTTTAGATCTGTAGTAAAGGATAGAAAACGTAGATTTCTTTTAAGTACAGTCGTCTTATTTTTTCTTGCCGCGGGGGTTTTTTTGGCCTATAAAATTGACACATTTCAACTCCCCGCACAGGTAAAAGGACTTTTAACTGGTTTGTTCGCAGGTCTTATTATAGCTCTGGGTGGAGCCTATAAAGACGGTTTTTTTGAAGGCTTTTCCTTCAGGAAATTTTTCCGGAGTCCGGTGGTGACTTCTATTTGTGCCTTACTGATTTCTTCATCAACCTCAAATCCTCTTATATTATTTTTTGCCTCGATGGGCTTTGAGAGGATGATTGTAGAGTTTTATAAGGGCTTTATAAAAGTCGATTACGTTCCGGGTAAATTCAAAGCAGAACAACCAATCTATACCAGCTGGATTAGTAAAAGAAAGATTTTCATTCTTCCGTATACCTTTACCTGGGTAACCATGTTATTTTTTATAATTTCATGATCACCGGCCTCATACTATTTTCCGTCATTGTCTTCGTGGGTATCATCTCTTACCGCCGTCCCAGACTCGAGGAAAGGGTTATCAGAAGTATACCTCTTATTGACTGGATGATTGGCTTGATTTTGCCGATGGGCGGGTTTTTGGCTTTGGTTCTGATTGTCAGAAATATAGTTTCCCGTACTGCCGTAGAAATCCTTGATTTCGACGATTTCACTCTTGCTTCCTTTTTCATCTTTTTTATTATGTATACTTTCGTAGGGATAAGTATTCACTTCGTTGCGAAAGTTCTCTCAAGATATATCACACCAAACAGGCACGCCAGGATTTACCAGATTAACGAAATATTCCACGGTAAACTCAGTCACTACATTTCTTTTGTCTCGATTCTTCTGGCCATATTTACTCTGGCTCTTTGGGAAATTAACCACCCTCTTCTCGGGATAGATCAGATCACTCAAGCGGCAAGAATCATGACCATAATTTTTGGAAGTCTTCTCGGCTACAGCAGTGCCAAAGCCATTTTCTATACCAGCGGCTGGTATGGGGGATACAATAAGCCCCTTTTTTTTCTGGTGGGGGTGCTTCTGGCTGTTTTGGTCGTATTCTACAGGACTTTCAGCTTAAAACTTATCTTCTATCCGGTGAATTTATTTGTAGTCAGCATGTTTGTCAGTTTTCTGGCTACTTTTATTTTCCGCCAATTCCTTAATTTCTCACGCTTAAGAAAAAAGAAAAGATTGCAGTTTTTGGCGAAGATTTTGAGCGCTTGACCTAAGTGACCTAGGTTACTTAGGCGACTTATCTTGTGACCAACCCATTCATCCACATCATCAACTCCCTCCTTCCCGAGCCCCAGGCATCACTTTTAAACGGTATCCTCTTCGGCATCAAAGCCTCAATGCCGCAAGAATTCTATAACGCTTTAATCACCACCGGGACTTTACACATCATCGCCCTATCGGGGATGAATATTTCGATATTGGCTGCCCTAACAGCTAAAACCACGCTTTTTCTCGGCCGCAAGGCCTCTAGTATTTTTACCATATGTCTTATAGTATTATTTACGATATTTGTTGGAGCTTCGCCGTCCATAATTAGGGCTGCCATCATGGGCTGTTTGTCACTTATCGCTCTCTATTTTGGCAGACAGCGTTCAGCGGTGCTAAGTTTATTTTTTGCCTCTGGAATAATGTTATTGCTTAATTTTAGCCTCATAAAAAATATCTCTTTCCAGCTCTCTTTTTTGGCAACTTTAGGGGTTATTTTAGCAACCAGGAAAAGCGAGTGCTATAAGAGGAAGAGCGCAATAGATCAACTAAAATTTACAATCTATGAAAATCTTAAACTTACTCTGAGCGCGCAGGTCTTTACCTTACCGGTCATCCTTTACAATTTTCATCGGCTTTCCTTTATTGCTCCGCTTGCTAATTTGCTTATAGAATGGGCGATACAACCGATCATGGTTCTAGGATTAATAACGGCTTTTATAGGTTGGATCTGGCTTCCACCAGGCTTTATCTTAGCCTGGATTACGTGGGTACCTTTAACTTACCTGATTACTATTGTTGAATTGTTGGCAAGAATTCCCGGAGCATCTATCAGTTTCTGACTTAAGTTACTTAATCAACTTAAGTCACTTATATGTTTCACTTTTCTAAAAAGCACTTTATTTCCGGTATGATCATAGGTGTAATTCTTTTTTTCTCCTACCTCATCACACTTTCCGATTCCCGTCTTCACGTCTATTTCTGCGATGTTGGTCAGGGGGATGCAGCTTATATCCGGACACCGTCTAATCAGGACATGTTAATTGATGGGGGACCGGATGATAAAGTGCTTTCCTGCTTAGGCCGGCACATGCCTTTTTATGACCGGACGATTGACGTAGTCATACTGTCACATCCTCAGAAAGATCATTTGCAAGGTTTAATATCTGTTATAGATAGATATAATGTAGGATATTTTATTATAGGAGTTGAGGGTAATGATACTGAAGGATATAAAAAACTCATTCAAACTATAAAAAAGAAGAACATTAAGATTAAGAATCTTTATACAGGCGATAGCCTATCTTTGGGAAAAGTAAATTTTTCCGTTCTCTGGCCGGAAAGAAAATGGGTGGCGTCTCAATTGGGGTCAGACCTTCAACGCGCTGAAGGTCTGACCCCTACAACCTCTGCCGTTCTTGGTTTAACTACTGATACGGAGCTAAATAATTTTTCCTATTATCTTGATTTAAACTACGGCTCTTTCAACGCCTTATTTACCGGCGACGGCGACAGTCAGATTCAACCGGAAATTATGAAAAATACTGTGTTACCGGATATCGACGTGCTGAAGTTTCCCCACCACGGATCGAAAACGGGAATTTTATCTGAATTTTTGGATAAAATCAAGCCTGAACTGGCGGTAATTTCAGTCGGTAAAAACAGTTACGGCCATCCGACAAAGGAAGCAATTGAACTACTGAGCAATCGATCGATCTCGATTAAGCGAACCGATAGAGAAGGGGATGTTGAGATTATTAGTGATGGAAGGTCAAATTGGACCAATTAGGCTAATTTACCTTGCAAGGTCTCACCTTGCAAGGCTAAGGTTCTATCTTCCCGCTCCAGTCTACAGCGGTAAATCCTTTTCTTGGGGGAATCTGATTAAAGGTCGGTAAAGGAATTGAGATAGGTAATTGTAAAGGTTTAAGATACATAATTACCTGAAGGAAGGTTTGGGGGGTCGGATTAATCTCAAAGCTCATAATTTTGCTGGCTGTTTCGGCGGGATAATGACTGATTAAATAATAAGGAGCCAAGGAATGAGTCAATTCTTCTTCCCAGAATGAAACAAAGTCTTTTGTCTCTTTTTCATTTAATCCCAGACTCCTGGCATAGAAATTTAATGTTTGGTTTAGATTCGCTTGAGTTGCTACCAGTCCGTAACCGGGAGGGGAGTAATCGGACGAAAAATAATTATAATCTACCTTATTATAAGTGATACCAGCCCTGTCAGTAATTATGCCTTTGGGATCTACTCTCAATTTCCAACTTCCGCTTATGAGACCCGGCTTGCTGTAATATACCCTATTACTTACTTTGGGTTGTATGACCACATTGGTCGTCGTTTCAGGGTAGAGATAAAGAGGTGAATCGTAGCATTTACCAACTTGATCGCGACAGATATCTTTCCAGTTGTCACCCTTTTGGTCATGTAAATCAGGGCATAAATTCCTGCAACGGCATCCTGGGGGAATACCATCTTTATTTTTATTTCCGTCTTTATTATCCGGGTTAGTGGTTTTATTTGGGTCACATTCTGGATCGGTTTTGTTATCATTCTGGGAATCAAGCCTATTAACGATTTGTTCATTCTGTGATTGCGGTATAATAACCTCTCCCAACTGAGTCGATTTGAGATTGTCACCCTCATTACTTTCTGTTGTTTGCCCAAGGAGGTTCAAACTGTCTCTAGTTTGGGCGGAAAGTAAATCAATTATCTGGGTTTTAGGTCGCTGATAAAAAAAATTGGACTTATTAGAATTTAGGTCAAAAGAGGCCAGCTTACTTATGGTCTCGGTGTAATTTTCTCCCAGATTGCCAAGCGAGTCTTTCTCTAAAGTAGCCAGTAAAAGTTGATTACCATATATATTCATGACTTTGGTACCTATGGGCAGTAAATTAGAGTAAACTTGGAAAGAACCGTTTTGGTTGTCATAAACCCCCAACTGTTTTTGTGAAGAAACGGTTCTGATAGTACCCGTGGGTAATGACCAGTGATAAATGGTATAAAAGGACTTGCTACCATCAGCTGAGTAGGAAAGATCACTATATATTTTCCCCAAACTGCTGTCTGCAATCACCTTTTCACTAAATGAGTCTAAATCCAATAAGACGATTTGATTAGGATTGTCCAATTCCAAACGCTTGGGATCTTCTTTTATTTTCTGATCTAAAATGAATTCTGCTTTTGAGTCAAAACCGATAAATACGATCTTATTTTGATTGGGAATAAGAAGAGGATGTGAGGAAAATTTACCCTGAGACAGTTGTTCAACCGGGTTTAATTGAGTTGGATTTTGGGGTGTGACACTGGAGACACCAAGATAAAAACCTCTACCGGTGTTAGGTTTGAAAGTATCCAAATAAAGTTTGTTTTGTCGGTCAAAGAATAATGGGTAATGTATAGGTGATTTTTTATCAGAATGTTCTTGTATCACCATCGAGCTTTTACCGGTATCAAGGTTTAGTAAGTGTACTTTTGAGTCGCCACCCAAAAGGATTTTACTTTCCGCAGCAAATTTTACCTCCCACCAGGCAATATAAGTTTTATCAGGAGAAACAATGACATCATCTATACCCCAGTTAGGTTCTGCTTCTGCGATAATCTTGGTTTCGAGAGTGGCGGTATTTATGGTTTCTATTCTTTTTGCATGATCATAACTGTCCGTATCAGAAAGATAAAGAACTTCTGACCGGTTCAAGACATGAATATCTTTGATTTTGGCTGGTAATTTGGTTATCGGGTGATCAAATGAACCATCATCGTTTACGGTTCGAACTTCCACAACCCCTGGTGACCAAAGTCCATAGACTAAAGTTGCATTAGTCTTAGATTGTGTGTTGTCAGAGGAAACAGGTTGAGACGGAATTTTGATGAGCGAGTCGGGTGTCGGGCTGGGAGAGATATCCCCGGCGTTTTTTTGATTTATATTAATTCCCCAGGAGAAACCAATAGCTAGTATCAGTAGTCCAAGCACTACTACTAATAGGCGTAAAGATTGAGTCCTTCCTAAAGAATTAATAGGGTTCATGATACAGCAAGCTGAGAGCTATTAATTTTATCCTAAAGGAAAATGAGAAGAGAGTCAATTATGGGATTAGAATTTATCTCAAAATCTTATGTCATTGCGAGGAATCCGCCAGTTGGCGGAGACCGAAGCAATCCCGTTGGAATGTGCTAAAGCCGTATGCGATCGCCACGCCTACGGGTTCGCAATGACGGAAGTGCGAAACTCGTGATAAAAAAACTACACGTTTATCGTTAACGTTGATTTGCGAGTTGAGCTCGAGGCCGCATTGCTCTTAAATCTGGACCCTGTTTATAAGCTTGAATTCCGCCTTCGCCTGGTCGAAGAGTCGGTTGGGGGGTGAGAGTCGGACCGATTGTTGGTGGTATAGGTCTAGATCCGTTACTCTTACAACCAGGTGACCAAATTGGTCCCACTCTGACTTCATCGGGTGTATCACCAGGATTTTCTTCCACATGGAAGCCACTATCCCATCTGGTTTCTCCATCATAAAACCAAATTGGGTTATTTAGTCCTGGCCAAGTCAACAATAACTTTCCCTTATCTCGATATACCGTATAAGCTTCCTTAGGATTAGGTTGAGCCGCTAAACAATATTTTTGACGTTGGCCATCTTGTGTATAAACTACTGTATAGCCTCCTTCCCCATCAGGAACTATTTCTGGGGGAGGGGGAGCTATACTACAGGAGGCAACTGTGAGAGCCGTAACAAGTAATAATGGGTTAAACCCAGGTGCTTCTTTACTTCTTTTACTCATATCTTTTGGTAGGTATTATAATTCTTATTGTCATATCAGTCAATTCCAATATAAGGGCTGTTATTTAAAATCGAAAAGTGAACTGTTCATTTGTCATTCCGACCAAGCGAAGCGCGTGGAGGAATCTATACCCTTCTTACTCGATTTTGCAACTTTTTCGTAAAGATTAATGTTGTTAAATCAGTTTAGAAGGGTATATACTGATTGCAGTTTCAAGTGCAAGAAGTATGCCAACAATACTTTTGGAAGATCCCTCGACTTCGTTTCACTTCGCTCGGGATGACACCTGAAGCAAACGCTGTTCACTTTTGAAGTATCGAGAGTTCACTTTTTAATCATTCTTAACATTGTGGGGCTATCTTATTTTGAGGCCAGGAGTTGATTTTCGTTATACCACTCCATGAATTTTGAGATGTGGCCGGGAAAGGCTCTTTTGTAAGGTGAACCTGAGTTGTAGGCCGTTACCAACTGTTCGATTGTCAAACTCCCATGTTCGTCAAGTATGAGGCGGTAATATTTGGCGATAAGGTTTATATTGAGGCCAGGCTCATACAGCTCATTTGCATTTCCCCTAAAGCCCAGAATTCTTGAGGTTGAAACCAGGATCTGGCCTAATCCCAGGCTGGGCTCATCCAGGCTCGGTTCATATCGATAGGCGTATTTGTCACCCCCGGATTCGGTCATGATTGTGGCGTATACAAGCTGCGGGTCTATGTCATGGGATTTGGCCGCCGCCTGGATGATTTCTTTATATTCTGATTTTGTCCATGACCTGACATCCTCAGCCTCATAAAAAGGAGGTTTGGGAGTAGGAGGTGGTGCGAGTATCAGCTCAGGTTTGATAGTCTCTTCGACGGCAAAAGCAGGAGAAGTCTGTCCCAAAAGAAGAAGGGAGAGAACGGTAAATGAAATGATAATTGCTTGAGTTACTTTATTCATATTTCGTTACTATCCTCCTTCGCTCAAATTCGTCTCGTGGTTTACATCCACGCAGACGAAATTTCGCTTCGGCGGATTATGCAAGAGTAAGACTCATAAATATCGTCAACTCTTGCATAAAAAAATCTTAACCTTATAGGGTTAAGATAATATTGGCTGAATTAATGTTTTTAAATTTGTTAGGAGAAGAATTGTACTACACTATAGGTCTCTTGTCAAGTTATCTCACTGGAAAATAGATTGCTAGCATTTATTCCAAAACAATGTAACAATAACGAATATGGTGAATCGTAATCCCGATCATAAAAAAGGCGTTACTGCATTGATTTTGTTAGCGTTTTTAGGCAGTTTAATGGGGGTTTTTGCGCGCTATCTTTATGCGTATTTTTCCTTATTCCAGCAAATATATCTTCGGTTTGCGATTGCTTCAGTTTTGGGGCTATTTCTCTTTAAGAATGATTTAAACTACGGGAAACTCAAAAAAATCACGTCAAAGGAATGGTTTATTCTAATGATCCGTTCGTTCACTTATGCTATAGCTGCAGCCTTTTGGGTAACCTCGGTCAATACCACTAAGTATGCAAATGCGATGTTTATAGACGCCATTCCTCTTTCGGCAGTCTGGGGAGTGATACTTTTTAGAGAAAAATTGACCTCGAAAAAAGCGTTATATTTAGTTCTAGCCATGTTTGGGATTATGGTACTGGCGGTAAAAGATTATTCCAATTTGTTGGTCTGGGGGAAAGGGGAGATCCTAATGTTGATCGCTGTCGTGTTGTTTTCTTTTAGGAATGTCGCGCGCAAGTGGCACTCCAAATTTCTGAACAATCAGGAGATCAGTCAGTTGACTCTTTTAATCACTGGCTTGATGCTGTTTATCATGTCACTGGCCTTCAATGAAGATATTGACTCTTTCAAAGGATTAACTTGGGAAGCTGTTATCATGATGGTTTTAGGTGGTTTGACTCTAATGTTTATAGTGTTTTTTACTCATTACGGATTTGACAAGCTTGAGGCGATTATAGCCAGTAACATATCTACTTTAGGATCAATTTTTGGCGTATTGATAGGATTTATTGTTTACAAAGAGGTTCCAACCTTAAAAGAACTTTTTGGAGGAATCATTATTATTGGAAGTGTTATCCAAATGAACAGGTTGAATACTTAAAGTTGTACAACTATGTTAGGACCGGTTGAAAAGTGGACACAAACCGATTCAAAAGAGGACAGCAAATATGCCTAAGTGTCATCCCGAGCGAAGTCCCGCTAAGCGGGACGAAGTCGAGGGATCTTCCAAGTATTGTTTGAATCACCCGAACTCACCTGGGAGGTGAATTATATAGGACACCTAGGGATTTTTTTCTATGATTAAGTATTTCCGATTCCAGATCATTTGAGGAACTGATTATTTTTCCATATCACATACTTTCCAAAACACATCAATTATAATATTTTTAACATTTCACTGCCATTTATGAGAAACAGAGTAAGTTTCAACCCTTATTTATTAAAGTGTTGATGTTTGATATATTAGTTACCAGTATTTTACTTTAAAATGGTACTTGACAACCCGTGAAAATTACTTCAATGTTAATATATAAATGAAAAAAATCATTTCTTCATTTTTTGTTTTTATCTTTGTTCTTGCGCTTATCAGTCTGTCTGCGCTTTTGAATCCCGTTGAAGTGAGTGCTCAAGATTGTGGGGGGCCCGTGCCGCCGGCGCCGGCAAAAGTCTGGACCCGGTCAGGGCCAGACAATGGTGAAGTAACTCTTTATTGGACCGAGTCGGCTTATGCCAATCGATATGCTGTGGCATATGGAGTGAAAAGCAATCATTATCTTTATGGAGCAGACAATATGGGAGGACAAAAATCCAGACAATATACCGTGAAAAGTTTACAACCGGGACAAAAATATTACTTCCGTTTAGCCGCAGCTGCCGGTTGCACCTCAAGCGGTTTTTCTTCAGAAGTGTCGGCGGTTGCATCCGGTGTTGCCTCGGATATGTTGAATCAAACCACGCAACAGGTTCAAAAACCGATAACTCAAAGCAGTCAATCATTATTCTCAGTCCATTCCGGTCCTCGAGTAGGGGAAGTAACTCTTAATTATGCGAATACTGAAAACGCCGATAATTATCACTTAGTTTACGGAATAAAACCCGGAAAATTCCTATATGGCGCTTTAAACATCGGCAAAGGGCCGATGTATACGGTAAAAAGTCTCGTTCCAGGTAAATCCTATTATTTTGCCTTAGTACCTGTTAAAGGAGATAGGGCCGGCACAACTACCGGGCAAGTTATGGCTCTGGCTCAGTCTGTGCAAAAAATTCAGGTTGTGGAAACCGATATATCATCTATTATTCAACAGCCGCCTTCTCCAGGTAACACGGACGGTTCAACGCTGGGTGCAGAAGATCAGATAATGCCCCTTGAGGAACAGGTAGAGTCGAACCAACCGTAGAAGTTTCCGCTCCGGTAGAAACATCTCCAATTTATCCAGACTAAATTCCCTTCGAATTTAGCCATTTACCTTATTTATTATATTATTCATTCTTGACATCACACATGGAAAACCAAATAATATAATTAGAATTATATTTCAATTTCATGCCTTTACATACCAATATGGGAATATTAAAAGCAAAAAAAGTCCTAGTCAGGAAGAATATCTTTTTATTACTGATACTGCTTGCATTTCTAACTCTTTCTCTCATTGTTGTCAAGAATTCCCAAATTATCACTGGTCGAGCCGCAAATCTACTACGTCCGTGTGGTAAAGATTTGGGACAGTCATGTTGTCCATATCCAGATTCAAGCAGCGAGTTGGTCGAAAAACTATACTGTAGCGGAAGCTATGCTTGTTATCAGCAATTAAATTATAATTCAGCAAATAAATATTTTTCTAATGATAAAAACTCCAATGCTGATAGTTGTTATATAGCTAAAGACGTACCACTAGATCCGCAAAAAATAAATTATACTCTTAGAAGTGTATGCGGTAAAGGGCCGGGGACGCCCTGTTGTCCTGAAGATGATCTTCGTGGTAAATGCGGATCGATGGAAGGCAGGACGGAAATTTGCAGTGACGGGCCTGATCTTCAAACACCAACACTTAATAATATCAATCAATATTCTAAAATAGCTAATCCCTGGTACTATTTAGACGCGGATGGTCGGCCGGTAGATGCTGGAGACAGTGAAAATAGAGTCAGTAAAGGTATTTGTCTCCCCTTAGAACTTGTGAAAAACCAACAAACCTGTGGAGGATCAGGAGAAATATGTTGTGGAACGCCGAGGGAATGTGATGATCCTGGTCTGGTTTGTACTACTGAAGACATTTTGAGCTATTTTGAGGTAAGAAAGTTAGGTGAATATAAATGTCGATTGTTGAATCCCGAGAGCGTGAAATTCAGGATTAGATTTTTCCCGAATGTTAACGATCTGTATTTCGATAACTTTTCGGAAACTGACACAACCAGCGATAAAGTAAATTCCTTCTCTACTGTTCAAAATAGTTACGTAGCTTTTACAGCTGAAAATAATTTATCTAGACGATATTTATTTGGGGGAGTGGATTATCAGCTTAATGTTGCCTGTGACTATCATCAGCCTACAGATTTTATCCCGGTTACAGATTTTACGAAATATCCGCATTGCGGTCCGTACACGGAATTGAGGAATTACACTCTGGCTATACAATTGACTCCAATCATTCTTGCTTTACCGCCGGTTAATTTCTCTTTTACCGTCAAGGTTACTAAACCCGGTTCAATAACTGGTCCTAGTCGAAATTAAAGGAGGCTACCCGCGTAATTTATGAAAAACAGGAAAAACAAAAAATCAATCCGCTCAAAGAGCATCAAATACAGATATTCTCTTTTATATCTTCTTCTAGCCTTTCTGGCGATTGTGTTCAGCTTGTATCTTAACAAGCTCTATTTCAGGCCTTTAGATTACAGATCGCGCGCTTCTGATAATAACCTGACTCCTGCCTGGATCGATAACAGCCGGCAGATCATCAAAAACAGCCAGTGGTTTAATATCCATCAATACGTAGACTGTCCAGAGGATAGCGGTAATTTTTGGCCCGTTTTAACAGCCCCCATAGCTTTTGATTGCCTGATTGCTGACGAGGCTAATTTAGGTTTATCCGATATTGACAAACGAAACGTGTCGGAACCTGAAGGGCTTTATTATAAGCATTTTACTCCTGTTGACGCACTCAAAACCTTTTCCCAGTTTCAGCTTATCATGATGGCTCTTCAAAATAAGTTAAACCAGAATTCCGGCTTCACTTTAGAACAATTAATACAGGATGCAGTAAAGGAAAATCCGATTATTTTTTCTGATTTATCAGTCGATAGTTTATATCTGGGTATTGAGGGAGGCAAAGACGGAAATCTGATCCGGTCAACCTCGCTTCTTATCCATCCTCTTATCGAACGGCCAATTTCTCAGAGTATCGGGACACTGGTGCGGTCAAAACTGTTTTTGCAGCCATATATTGAGCAGGCGGTTGGTCAGAAAGTTTCAGAAAGTGACGTCCATGAACTTTATCTGGCCGCCCTCAACCAATGCGGCCGGTATGCCATAAATGATGATCAAAGCGGCCTAGGAGTGAAAAAAGTTTTTGGGGAGTATGTTGCCGTAGTCCAGCACTGGTTAGGTAGTGGCCTTACCGCAACCGGCGACTGCAACATCCACGTGGTGAAAAGGATGTAAGAAGAAGTTAACAGTTTGACACCCGTGTTATAATATTTTTTACAATTGAATATGTCCCCGAGCTGAGCTCGGGGCAGGCGTTGAGGAAAGAATAGTACCCTGAGCTTATCGAAGGGGAACGAGCTTTCTGAGCCAGAATCGAAGAAATCCGCCAGCTGGCGGAAAGTAGGTTCATAAAAGAGTCAATCGTGATCTCTGTCAAGGCAGATACAGAGGTTTTTCGTTACAAAGCGTACGATTGAGAAATAAGGTGGCACCACGGGTTTTGAGAAATCCCGTCCTTAGGTACAACGTGTTTGTATCTAGAGACGGGAGTTTTTTTATGAACAAAAAAGTTATTTTAGCTTTTTCGGGAGGATTAGATACCTCATTTTGTGCTCTTTATCTCAAGGAGAGCGGGTATGACGTGGTGACGGTCACGGTAGATACCGGCGGGTTTTCCAAAAAAGATAAAGCTTTTATCGAAAAACAGGCCAAATTGGCTGGAACTCTCAAACATTATTTCATTGACGGCAGGCAAGAGTTGTATGACAAAGTAGTTTCCTACATCATCAAAGGAAACATATTGCGCGGAGGAGTTTATCCTCTCTGTGCGGGTCCAGAACGCATAATTATTGCCCAAAAATTAGCAGAAGTTGCAACTGGTGAGAAAGCAGAATATGTAGCTCACGGAGCAACAGGAGCCGGGAACGATCAGGTAAGATTCGAGGTGGCGATTAAGACACTCGCCCCAAACTTAAAGATTATTACTCCCATACGTGATTTGGAGATAACCCGCGATAAAGAGATTAAATATCTTAAAAAAATGAAAATAACTGTTAGTTCTGTTAGTAAATCTTATTCGATAAATAAAGGTTTATTAGGTACAACTATTGGGGGTCGTGAAACCAAAGGATCTTGGGAAAGCCCGCCCGATGAAGTCTATCCCGGGATAAATCCGATTGATAAGACGCCTGACCTACCGTTAGAGATCATTTTGAGTTTTAAAAACGGTTTACCAAAAGCCGTAAAACACGGAACAGGAATAAGAATTATAGAGTATCTAAATACAATCGGTGTCAAACACGGGGTGGGAAAAGGAATTCATCTTGGTAATACCATCTTAGGAATCAAGGGACGCGTGGCTTTTGCGGCTCCGGCGATAACAATTCTTATAAAAGCGCATCAGGAGCTCGAAAAGTTAGTTCTTACAAAATGGCAGAGTTATTGCAAGTCGCAGGCAGGTGAGATTTACGGAAATTTTCTCCATGAGGCTTTGTATTTTGATCCCGTCATGAGGGATATCGAAGCGCTGATTGATAGCAGTCAGAAGTTTGTCACAGGAGAGGTAAAAGTCAAACTTTTTAAGGGAAATATCATAATTGAGGGCGTAAGAAGTCCCTATTCCCTGATGGATCAGAAAATTGCCGTTTACGGAGAAGAAAATTCTTTATGGACGGGAAATGAAGCTGCCGGATTTGCCAAAATTTACGGGTTACAAAGTGTTCTGGCGGCCAAAATGCATAAAATATGAAAATTAAATTGAATAAAATACCATCTGTTTTTAAAAACGTGAACCTGTCTCCGGAAGTGAAGATTTCCCCAGAAATTCCGGCGGTTGAGGGTACGATCATCATGGTAGAAGCACAAAATCACGAGGGGAAAATGAATGTCCTTGATTTTGCAGGCGGAAGGTTAGGCAAACTTTGGTATAGGGATAAAATTCCGGCTGTCCTAGGATACAGAAAAGCCACTACTGAATTTGCCGGGGTTGTCCCGTCAGCGGTTAAAGCTAATGATGAACTGTATTTACTGTGTGAAAGCGGGGTAGTGGGAAGTATTTCAGGAGTATTTGAGTCTTGGGGCAGGCCGATGAAGGTAAAAGTCCTGGGCTGTATTTTAGATAAAAACGGAAGAGCCATGAATTTAAAGCAATTTAAACTCAAAGATGCAAGACCGGTAGAAAAATCTATTCCCCTGATCGTTTTTCTTGGTACCAGAATGGACAGCGGTAAAACCACCATGGCTGGGAAGATCGGTCATGAACTGACGCTTCTTGGGAAGAAAGTGGCCGGGGTTAAACTTACCGGTGTAGCTTTCACCCAGGACCTGATGAAATTGCAGGATGCTGG